>WNFY01000248.1_pt1 | contig 44991 bp, 50 predicted proteins | sample 5400091 | NCBI WGS metagenome assembly WNFY01 (sample SAMN13153364, study PRJNA577476) | soil metagenome | isolation source: 60 cm soil or saprolite under grassland replicate 1 | place: USA:California | collected 2016-06-15 | reverse complement strand
ATCAGCGGCTCCTACCTTCGGATTCTTTCCGCCATTGAAACATGGCCGGGCCGACGTGCCCGACAACCAGGCCGGGCAGCTAGGCGGGCGGTCCCATGGCCGCCACCACCAGGGTCACGGTGGTCGCGATCTCGGTCAGCGCGCCCAGCACGTCACCGGTGATGCCACCGAGCCGCCGCACCGCGTGCCGCTGTACGGCGAACGCCGCGGCCAGGCCCGCGGCCACCGCGAGCGGGAGGGTCCAGCCGAGCCGCCCGTCGGCCACCGTCGCCGAGATCGCGACCACCGTGACCCTGGTGGTGGCGGCCATGGGACCGCCCGCCTAGCTGCCCGGCCTGGTTGTCGGGCACGTCGGCCCGGCCATGTTTCAATGGCGGAAAGAATCCGAAGGTAGGAGCCGCTGATGCCGCCGACCCACGAGGTATTCAACCAGCCTCCCGTGCTGGACGGGTACGACGTCGCCGACGATCCGGCCATGCTGGCCGCGCTGCGGCGCGAGGGCGCCGGCTGGGCCGAGGACGGCATCCGCGAACTCGGCCGCCTGGCCGGCTCGGCGCGGGCCCAGGAGCTTGGCCGCCAGGCCAACGAGAACCCGCCCCGGCTGCGCACGCACGACCGGTTCGGCAACCGGGTCGACGAGGTGGAGTTCCACCCGGCCTGGCATGAGCTGATGACGGTGGCCGTACGGCACGGCCTGCACGGCGCGCCGTGGCGGGACACTCGCCTCGGCTCGCACGTGGCGCGGGCCGCGGGCTTCTACGTCTGGGGCGCGGCCGAGGCCGGGCACAGCTGCCCGGTGTCGATGACCTACGCCATCGTACCCGCGCTGCGGCACGCGCCCGGCCTGGCCAGCCGCTTCGAGCCGCTGCTCGCGGCCCCGGAGTACGACTTCGGCCTGCGACCGCCCGAGACCAAGCGGGGCTTGCTCGCGGGCATGTCGATGACCGAGAAGCAGGGCGGCTCGGACGTCCGGGCGAACACCACCCGGGCGGACCCGGCCGGCCCGGGAGAGTACCTGCTGACCGGGCACAAGTGGTTCACCTCGGCGCCCATGGGCGACTTGTTCATGGTGCTCGCCCAGGCGCCCGGCGGGGTGTCCTGCTTCCTGTTGCCCAGGGTCCGGCCGGACGGGACCAGGAACGGGATGCGCCTGCAGCGGCTGAAGGACAAGCTCGGCAACAGGTCCAACGCGTCGGCCGAAGTCGAATACGACGAGGCGCTGGCCTGGCTGGTCGGCGAGGAGGGCCGTGGTGTCCGCACCATCATCGAGATGGTGAACGTGACCCGGCTCGACTGCGTGCTGGGCACGGCGACGGGTATGCGGACGGGCCTGACGATGGCCGCGCACCATGCCGCCCACCGGCTGGCCTTCGGCCGGAACCTGGCCGGCCAGCCGCTGATGGCCGCCGTGCTGGCCGACCTCGCGATCGAGTCGGAGGCGACCACGCTCGCGGCGTTCCGGCTGGCCGGGGCGACCGACCGGGCGGTACGCGGCGACGCGCAGGAGGCCGCGTTCCGCCGCCTGGCGCTGGCGGCGACCAAGTACTGGGTATGCAAGCGCGCCCCGGCGCACGCCGCCGAGGCGCTCGAGTGCCTGGGCGGCAACGGCTACGTAGAGGAATCGGGGATGCCGCGGCTGTACCGCGAGGCCCCGCTGGCGTCGATCTGGGAGGGGTCGGGCAATGTCGCCGCGCTCGACGCGCTGCGCGCCCTGACCAGGCAGCCCGAATCGGCCGAGGCGTTCTTCGCCGAACTGGACCTGGCCGCCGGGGCGGACACCCGGCTGGATCAGGCGGTGACCCGGCTGCGCAAGGAGGTCGGCGACCCGTCCGAAGCCCGCGCCCGCCAGCTGGCCGAGGCCATGGCCCTCGTGCTCCAGGGCGCCTTGCTCGTACGGTACGGCGACCCCGCCGTGGCCGATGCGTTCGCCGCGTCCCGGCTGGCCGACGACGGCGGCCCGGGAACCTGGGGGCACGCCTTCGGCGCGCTCCCGTCCGGTGTCGACACCGCGGCCATCGTCAGCCGGGCCACTCCGCGGCTGGCCGGATGAGCCGGTGACCAGCGTCCTGGACCGGCCCGCCCCGCCACCCAGCCTGACCCTGCGGTACGGCCCGCGACCCGAGCACGTCGTGGACCTCAGGCTCCCCCCGGCGGTCCCGGACCGGGCGGTACCGCTGGTCGTGCTGATTCACGGCGGGTTCTGGCGTCCCGCCTATGACCGCACGCACCTGGGCGCGATGGGCCACGCCCTCGCGACGGCAGGATATATGGTCGCGGTGCCGGAATACCGCCGGGCCGGGATGGCCGAAGAGGGCTGGACGGGCACGTTCAGCGACATCGCGCTGGCCGCCGGTCAGGTGGCCGGCATCGCCCGGGCACACGGCGCTGATACCAGCGCGGTCACCTGGGCGGGCCATTCGGCAGGCGGTCACCTCGCGCTGTGGGCCGCGGCCCGGCCCGGCCTGCCGCCTGGGTCGCCATGGCGCGGAGCGTTCCCCGCCAGCCACGTGGTCTCCCTGGCGGGCTGCTCCTCGCTGCGGCTCTGCGCGGAATGGAACCTGGGCGGGGGCGCGGTTCGCAGCCTGATGGACGGAGGGCCGGACGAGGTCCCCGAACGTTATGCCGTCGCCGATCCCGCCGCGCTCCCCCCGCCCGCCGTACCCGTCACACTGGTCCACGGAACCGCCGATGAGCAGGTACCGGTCGGAATGAGCCGGGCTTTTCCCGCGGGCACGCTGGTCGAGATACCGGGGGCCGGCCATTTCGACCTGATCGATCCGGAGAGCCGCGCCTGGCCCCGGGTCGTGGCGGCGCTAGCGGGCGCACTTTCCGGCGGGCCAGCCGGCCAGCAGCCATGACAAAGCGGAAGGCGGGCCCGCCGGGGCCCGCCTTCCGGAAAGTCGCGGCCGGAAACAACCCGGACCACTGGAGTTCCGTGCCCTGCTATCGCAATGCCCTCACAGAAGGACACGGCACCCCGGGAAAACCGTGGTACCGAAGTCACGAGCAAGCAAACTTGCGGAGAGACCCCCCCGGTTTGGCGCTTCTGCGCACACGGGCCTCTCATCCGATCATGAGCCGCCGCACGAACAGCGCCGCCGCACTAATTCCCCGTTGCCGCCCGGAACCTGACGACCAGTTCGGCCGGAACCCTGCCGCGGTCCTTGACGTCGATACCCTGCGCCTTCGCCCATTCACGGACTTCCGTCGTGTTCAGCCCGCTTGCCGCCGTCCGGCGTCCGGCCCGAGCGGGCCGACGCGCCGTGGCGCCACTGCTGCGCCGCGCAGCCTCAACATAACGAGACAGCGCCTTGCGGAGCGCCTCGGCGTTCTTGGCGTTCAGGTCGATCTCATACTCGGCACCATCCAGCGCAAAGCGGACGGTCCCCTCTGCCTCACTACCATCGATGTCATCGATGAACAGGGTTTGTATCTTCTGAGCCACGTGTACTCCGTTCCACTCGTTGAATAGTGCATAAGCGTAGACGATCATCAGCCGATAAGGACGCAGCAGCCCCCCATTTCCATTGAAAGTCGTTGACGGAACGCCGACCGGCGCCTTCCCGATGAACTGACCGGCGCAGAAGTCACCAACGGTGCGCGGCCGCACACCTAAAGCAGGTAGCGGCGGCATGCAGGTAGCGGCGCCCGAACCAGGCCGCAGTCCGCCCCGTTCTGAAAACGTTTGCCGTGATTCCGGTCGCCGAAACGAGGCTGCCCGGGCGGCTGGCGTTCGCATTGCCCATCTGGCTTGCCCTTAAGACCCGGGAACGACCCTGGTTAGAAGGTTGTACCGGACGGGCGTCACATTACGTCTTAACCGTGATGCACGTGCATCACGGTCGCGTTTCACTGAGCCGAACTCTCAGGTTCCTCTCAGCGTCGGAAAGATTCTCCCAGTCTAGGGAATAGGGAAGACGGCCGGCATTGACGCCGGCCGCGGGCATAGCCCGTGATGTCACGCACCGGCCGGCCTGACCGTGAGGGCAGCCGGGAGGCCGCGCCTCCGTCGCAGGTGCGGGCCACCCTGGAGTACCCTGCGGCCTCCGGCGAACGGGCCGGCCGACCCGCGCGAGCCATGCCAGGGGGCGAGGGACCGGATCCGTTTTAGGAGTGCACACCGAGCCTGCATGGTTGAAGTTTCCGCCACATTGCCATCCTCGAAGTCCCGGGAACTCAACACGCCTCTGGCGGCCCTGCCGCCCCTTATGGTCCGGTATGCGTTCCGCGTCGGCAAATCAGGCCGGGATTTACCGCACGCCGAGAACATATCCTCGATGGCCGTCGCGGACCGGGACGCCTGCGAGCCGTTCTTGCCTCCTTCGCCTAACCTCGCCCATGCCGATGGCGACTCCATTATCCCTGACCTTCTCGCTGACGATGCCATCCGCTGGGAAGGATATTTGCCGCCCGGCTCCGTGAACCCACCCGGCACCATGTTCAGGTGCCGTTCACTTTCGGCTTGGCGCGTCCTGCTTTTCCTGCATGAAAACGTTTCAAGGTGATTGAAGGCTCCGTATAGGGACGCAAACCGCCCGCTGTGCCCGCTGGCCCCGACGCGATTGGCCGGGCGCTTTAGGGCTGGCCGGCTTGCGGCTGGCGCCGCAGTTCCTGCCAGGTACGGCCGCTGCGCACGCTGGCCGGCCGTTCCGCCACGATGTCAGACCCAGGACGCGCGGCCTCATCGCGGACCTTGACCAGGATCCAGCGCCGTTCGCCGGTCCTGGTCAGCGCGAAGCCCCCGGACAGCTTGCGACCATGCAGCACGAAGGAGACGTGCCCGGGCTCGTCCCGGACCATCTCGGCGGTCCCCTCGTCCCAGATGATCACCGCGCCACTGCCGCGCACCTGGCCCTCATGCACACCCTCGAACTCACCGGCCGCGAGGGTGTGGTCTTCCACCGGCACGGCCAGCCGGCGGACAGCCGGATCGAGCGACGGCCCTCTGGGGACCGCCCACGAGCGCAGTCCCTCGCCTGCCTGCAAGCGGAAGTCGAAGTGCAGCGTCGTCGCGTCGTGCAGCTGGACGACGAAGCGGGGCAGCGCGGCCACCGCCTCAGTATGTCCCCTGCCAGTGCGCCCGCTCCGCACGGCCGGGAATTGTCCGGGAAGGAAATGGTATTCCCACCCGGGCGCAGGCCCCGGGAGCGAAGCCGTTCACCTATCCGGCTGTCGCGTTGCGTCCCTCGCTCGCCCGCGCGGTCCGCGGTCCGTCGCGACTCCCTCCTGACCAGCAGACATTCCCCGGCTTGGGGCAGCCGCCGAGCCTGGCCGGGATCCCGGCCGACGGCAGGCCTGACCATATTCAGCCGACCGGGCGATACGCCCTTTCCGCGGTTAAAAGGACGACCTTTCCTATAACCAGAAGACATCCGGTACTGCTGCCGCGGGCCACCGGCGTCAATGCCGGCTCAGCCGGCCAAGCGCTGCTCCCGGCCGGAATACATCGTGGCGCGTAGCTCCCCGGCTGTCTCCGGCCCGGACCGGGCCCGGGCACTCCGGTGATCGCCAGGGGGCGTATTGCCGGCAATATATACCGGCGTAATCCGGATATACGATCACGATTGTCCGCCTTTACCGGACGGGACGCATCCGCCGCGCCCGCGCGCGAACGTGACACATATCGGGCCGGGGCAGGCCAGGAATGCACGTCCGCGCGGTAACCGCAGCGGCCGGCCGAGTTTGATGATCTTGATTCTGCCCGCTGAACCAGGGTGCCGGTGATTTTCCGGCCGGCTAATTTCCCGGCCTAACGATCCTTAACGGTCGAGGTTGCGGCCGTTCCTGCGTGCCGTGTCCCGGCAGGCCGCTGGCCCGGGACTGGGTTCAAGCAAAAGCCCTGAGGCCCCGAACGGCCCCGGTGACGGCGGGCTCACCGGATGCCGTACGCTCGACATAGACGCGGTAACGGCGGGCCGCGTGCGGTACTGATCCGGGAGTCGCGTATGGGCATCCGTTCCTGGTTGCGCTCACTGCGGTCCGAGGACCCCCCGGGCGACGAGCCGAACAGCTTTATCAAGTACCGCTACGAGGACCCCGCCTTCGAGCAGGTCGAGAACGCGGCGGCGCGGGACGTCGCCGCGGTAGAGGAAGACGCCAAGTACTTCGGCCCGGACTCCCCCGCCAGCCAGGACGAACTCTAACCGCCGGCCCGAACCCGGCCATCATCGCGCCGGTACGCCAGGCGACGGCTAGGCTGACCGATCGTGGTCACGGCACCGGACATTCCCGGGCATAGGGTCGGCGGCGTCCTCGGCGCGGGCGGTTTCGCCACCGTGTACCGGTGCTGGCAGCTGGCGGTCGGCCGGGAAGTCGCGGTCAAGGTGGACAACCGGGTGCTGTTCACCGAGCGTGATCGGCGCCGGTTTCTCCGCGAGGTGACGGCGGCCGGGCGGCTGTCCGGCCACCCGCACGTCATCGACGTCTACGACGCGGGCACGCTCGCCGACGGTCGGCCCTACCTGGTGATGGAGCTGTGCCCGGCCGGCTCGCTGCACGACGCGGTGCGCAGGCACGGGCCGATGCCGGCCGCGCAGGTCCGTGACATCGGCATCAGGCTGGCCGACGCGCTGGCCGCGGCGCACGCCTCCGGCGTGCTGCACCGCGACATCAAGCCGGCGAACATACTGGTCAACCGGTTCGGCATGGTCGGGCTCTCCGACTTCGGGCTCGCCTCGATCATCTCGGCGCGCGGCGAGCAGACGGCTTCCCGGGAGGCGCTCACCCCGGCCTACTCCTCGCCGGAGACGTTCCGAGGTGAGGAGCCGACGGTCCTGGCCGACGTCTATTCGCTCGCGGCCACGCTGTACGCCTTGCTGGCGCCCGCCGCGCTTCGCGGCCGACGGGAGGCAACCCGGCCTCGCGACGATCATGTCGCTGCACGACCGGCCCGTCGAGGACGTGCCCGGCACGCCACCGGAGCTGATGGCGCTGCTGCGCGCGGGCCTGTCGCCGGACCCGGCGGCGCGTCCGCAGAGCGCGGCGGCGCTGCGGGACGCGCTCACCGACCCGCGCCGCTACGCCGCGGCCGCGCCGGGCGGATATGCCAGCCAGGCCGGCGCGCCCCAGACGGCCCGGCCGGTCAGCGCGAGTCCGGCGGCCCGGCCGGTCAGCGCGAGTTCAGCGGTCCGCGAGCGGGGAGCGAGAGGGCCGCGGCGGCCCGCGCGGCATCTGGCGCTGGCCGCCGGGCTGGTCGTGATCATCGCCGCCGCCGTGCGCATCGGCGCACGGTTCCTGCCGCACGGGAGCGGCCCGCCGGCTGCGCCCGCCGGGACCGGGACCGGCTCGCGCGCCCAGGGCGGCGGAGCGGCCGCCGCCGATGCGTTCGGGATCCGGACTAAGAGCTCCGGCTGCCCGGCCACGCTACGGGTCGCCGCGGCGCGGTGCCCGGCGTCCCCGGAGTGCTTCGACGGGATCGTGGAAGCCGGCGGCAGTGCGACCGCCGCATCCGTGCCCTGTGACCGGCCGCACTACTGGGAAACCTTCGCGATCGCCATCCTGCCCGCCACGGTGCGGACCTTCGACCAGCGGGTGGTGGCGGCGAATCCGACCGTGAGCACGGTCTGCTCCCAGGCGGTCATGCTCGCGTCACGGCAGGGCCAGGCCCGGCGCCTCCCGGCCCGGGACTGGCGCATCGACGTCCTGCCGCCGTCGGAGGCCGCGTTCGGCCGGGGCTCGCGCATCTACCGCTGCCTCGCTAACGAAACCGGGCACCAGCCGCGCATGTCGCAGTTCCGCCGTTAGGGAGCGGCCCTACACCGTCACAGCAGGAGGCTAGTGCCGACCGCGTTGGGCACGTAGGCGTCGGGGAACCGGGCCGACATGGCGTGCTGGGCGCGCCAGCCGGTGCAGTGGGCCGGCACCAGCACGCCGGGATTCAGCGCGGCCAGGTCGTCGAGCACCCGCGGGATCAGCGGCTCGAACAGCGGACCGCCCAGGTGGAAGCCGCCCAGAAGGGCGTAGAGCGGCTGGTCGCCGGTCAGCCGCCGGGCGTACCTGGCGATGTTGACCACACCCGCGTGGCCGCAGCCGGTGATCACGACCAGGCCGCGGCCGCGGACGTTGACGATCAGCGCCTGCTCGTCGAGGACGAGCGGGTCGGGCTGCCAGCGCCCGTCGAGCCAGGCCTGCTGCGGCGGGAAGCCAGGCTCGTACCCGGTGGTCCTGGCGACCTCGCCGGTGATCAGCACCGACCGGCCGAACAAGAAGCTGGGCTGGCGTTCCTCAATGATGTCGAAGCCCGCCCCGACCAGGGCGGCCCGGCTGGTGGTCGGGAGCTCCCGCGGCTCGCGGCCGGGCAGCTGCACGCGCCGCTGCCGCCAGAAGTGCGGGTGGATCAGCACGGGCAGGTTGAGCCGGCCGACCGCACGGATCAATCCGTCGATCCCGGTGGTGTGATCGAAGTGACCGTGGCTGCACACGATGGCCTCGATCGAGTACGGGTCGATGTCCAGGCGGCGCATGTTCTCGGTGACGCCGTCCGGGCTGGTGCCCGCGTCGAACAGGAACCTGTGCTCCTGCCCGGCCTTGGTCACCGTGACCAGCACCGAGAATCCATGCTCGGCGATCAGCGAGTCGGGCACCCGTCCCTCGGCCATCATCGCCAGCGGCCGCCACGGGCTCCGGCCCGGATCAGCCCGCCGCGCCGGTCCGTGGTCGGCCATCAGGGCGTCGGTGACGTTGTCCATCAAGATGACCACGGTCACCGAGTCCACCGGCTCCAGGTCGATCTCGATGGCCGGCTCCACATCGTGCCGTACCGCGGCGGCCAGGCTGGCCGGGCTGTCATCCATGCACACGGCAACATCGTAGGGAAGGGGACCTGAACCGTATAGTGGCGGGCGTGGGCCCGCCCGACGACAGGTTGCGAGAAGGGGCCCGGGCCCTGATGGCGGCCCTCGGACGCTAGCCGGGGGGCGTCAGGTCGGCCGTGATCTGCCGGGCCACCGACTCGGGATCGGCGCAGCCGACGATCCATTCGTGGTAGAACGATCCGTCCAGCACCACCCGCACTCCCCGCGGCGTGTCCGGGAGCACGGCGGCGGAGATGTTCCTGCCGTCGCCCCGCACCGTGCCAACCTCGGTCCGGCCGGGGATTCTCGTGCCGAGCTTGATGCCGTGGTCGGCCGGCTCGTGCGCATCCTCGAGCACCTCCACGCGGCTCACCGCGGACAGCGGGACGCGCAGATCGCCGTGCACCGCCCCGACCTTCTCCGCCGCGGACAGGTGAAGCGCCAGTTCGCCGCCCTCTATCCGCAGCACCGCCATGAAGGTCCCTCCCGCCGCCGGTCAGTCGCCGTGACCACCTGCCCGCCGGCCGCAGGCTGAAACCGGCGTCAGGCGGACTGGGCCGTCCACGTGTCCAGGCCGGCCGCGCCGACCTGGCTGAGATCCCGCAGGCCCGGCACCAGGCGGATGCCGGCGTACGCGTAGCAGTCGGCGACCAGCGCCGAGCACACCTGCCAGTGATCTGCCTTGAAGACCGGATCGAGTTCGGCGCCGTCGCGCGGCCTGAGTACCTTCAGCGCGAAGGCGGTGTAGGCCGGGTAGTCGTACGCACGGCCGACCAGGGCGAGCGCCCGGACGCAGATCCGCTGGCGCTGGGCCGCGGTCAGCGAGCAGTGAGCATTCCACAGCGCGTCCGGGTGTGACGCGGCCGGCGCGATCCGCACGGTCGGCGGCGCGACCTCGACGATCCGCCCGTTGCCGATGTAGATGAAGGCGTGACCAGGCCGCGGGCCCGTCGCGTGCCTGATCAGCTCGCCGGTTATGCCCTGGCCGCGGCTGACGCCATAGCAGCCGGGCAGGACCATATCCCCGCTGGCCGCGGTGTACGGGGCCAGCCTCGGCCGTGCGGTCCTGGGAGGAATGGCGGTAACGGTCATCGGATTCCCCTCGTGGCGATGCGGCCGGGCCTGCTCCCGGCCTCACCGGAAGGAGCAGCCACCGCCGCCCCTGATACATCGCAGTTGCGGGCAACCCGGCCCGTTCGGTCAAAAAAGAATTCAAAGAGCGGCCATTTAACTACTTACGGTGCAAACCCGGCATCGGTTTGCTTACAGCCTGTACCGCCGCTAGCGTGCCACCATGGCAGCGGACGGGCGACGGCACGTAATCGCGATCGGCGGCGGCATGCTCGTCCCCGACGGCCGGGTGCCCGCGCACATGGACTACGCGCTGCGGCTCACCGGCCGGGCGGAGCCGCGGATCTGCGTGCTGAACACGGCGAACGGCGACGATCCCCAGTGGGCGCTGCGCATGTACGACCGCTTCGCCGGGCGGCCGGCGCGGCTCAGCCACCTGGCCCTGTTCCCGATGCCCAACGTGGCCGACCCCGAGGACCTGCTGCTGTCCCAGGACGTCATCTTCGTCGGCGGCGGCAGCGTGGCGAACATGCTGGCGGTGTGGCGGGTCCACGGCCTGGACCGGATCTTGCGCAAGGCGTGGCAGGCGGGCATCGTGCTGGCCGGATCGAGCGCCGGCGGAATCTGCTGGTTCGAGGGGGGAACCACGGATTCGTTCGGTCGTGAACTGCGTGCCTTTACCGACGGCCTGGGGCTGCTGGCCGGGAGCTACTGCCCGCACTACGATTCCGAGCCGGGACGGCGGCCGCTGTACCACCGGCTGATCGCGGACGGGACGCTGGCGGCCGGCGTCGCCTGCGACGACGGCGCGGCGGCGCACTTCACCGACGACGAGCTGACCGAGTTGCTCGCGGACCGGCCGGGCGCGGGCGCGTACCGGGTGGAACCAGGCGTCACCGAGACCCGCCTCGAGACCCGCTTCCTCGGCTAGCCCGGCCGGGGTTTCTCTACCCAGGGGTAGAGGCGATGTTCTACCCGTGGCCTGACGCGCCGGCCGGGCCTGAACCGGCACGCTGGTGCCATGAGCGAGCCACAGGTAGTGACCGTGCGAGGTCTACGCAAGTCGTACGGGACCAGGATGGTGGTGGACGGTCTTGACCTCGACGTCCCCGCCGGTGAGATCGTCGGCCTGCTCGGCGCCAACGGGGCCGGCAAGACGACGACCGTGGAGTGCATCCAGGGGTTGCGCAAACCCGATGACGGGCGGCTGCGGGTGCTGGGCTTCGACCCGGTGACGCAGGCCGAGCGGCTCCGGCCGCTGGTGGGCAGCCAGCTCCAGTCTTCCGCGCTGCCCGACCGGCTGCGGGTGGCCGAGGCGCTCGACCTGTTCAGCACCCAGCGCGCCCGCGACGGCGGCGAGCTGCTCGAGCAGTTCGGGCTGACGCAGCGGCGCCGGTCGGTGTTCTCCTCGCTGAGCGGCGGGGAACGGCAGCGGCTGTTCCTCGTCCTCGCCCTGCTCAACCGGCCGCGGCTGGTGATACTGGACGAGCTGACCCAGGGCCTGGACCCGGCCGCGCGGCGCAACGTCTGGGATGCGATCCGCCAGCTGAACGACGAGGGCACCACGGTGCTGCTGGTTACCCACGAGATGGACGAGGCCGAGGCGCTCTGCGACCGGGTCGCGGTGATGCGCGCGGGCCACGTCATAGACGCGGGGGCGCCGGCGGACCTGGTCGAACGGCACGCCAGCACGGCGGTGATCCGGTTCAGCATGCCGGATCCCCCCGCGCAGCTGCTGGACCAGGTCCGCCGGCTCGACGGGGTGCGGGAGGTGACGCGGTCCGGGGCGCGGATCACGGTGCGCGGCCACCGGCGCATCGTCGCCCACGTCTGTGCCGCCCTGGTGCGCTGGGAGCCGGTGCCGGCCGACCTGGCCATCTCCCAGCCCGGCCTGGAGGACGCCCTGCTCGGGCTGCTGAACGGCGACCACGACGAACGGCCGGCGGCCACATCGGTCAACGGCGAACTGATCGGAGGACGGCGATGAGTACTACGGTGGGACGGCTGGTCCGGGCCGAACTCAAGCTGATGACACGCGATCCGCTGGTGCTGACGTTCGTGTTCGCGTTCCCGATCGTCACCATGCTGATCATCGGCGGTGCGTTCGGCACCACGCCGGACCCGGCCTTCGACGGCACCAACCCGTCGCACTGGTACGTGGCGTCCTACCTCACCGTGGTGATCGCGGCGACCGGGCTGGTGATGCTGCCGGTCCACCTGGCCTCGTACCGGGAGCGCGGCGTGCTGCGCCGCTTCGCCGCGGCCGGCTTCCCCCGCTGGTCGTTCGCGATCGCCCAGCTCATCGTGGGCCTGCTGACCACCGCGGTGGCCTGCGCGCTGCTGCTGGCCGTGGCCGCGCCGGTGTACGGCATCCCCGCCGTGCACGACGCGTGGCGGGTGGCGGTCGCGCTGCCGCTCGGTGCCGTCGCCTTCGTCAGCATCGGCGTGCTGCTCGGCTCGGTGCTGCCCTCGGCCCGGGCCGCCCAGGCCGTCGGCCTGCTGCTCTTCTTCCCGTCCTTCCTGCTCGGCGCGGGCGGGCCACCGCCGCACGTGATGGGTTCCATCGTCAAGCAGGTCGCGGGGCCGCTGCCGCTGACGCTGCTGACCAACGCGGTGCGCGCGCCGTGGCTCGGCCTGGGCACGGCCACCGGGTCGCTGATCGGGGTGGCCGTGCTGGCGGTGGCGGCCACGGCCGTGGCGGCCCGCCGCACGGCGCTGTGACCTCCGCCTCGCACGGCGCTATGGCCGCCCGGCAAACGGGCGGCCGTAGACTCCGCAGCATGAGCGGCGAGCTGGAACCAGCCGGTCCCGCAGGGTCGGCCGAGTTCCTGGCGGGCCGGGCGCGCTGGGCCGCCATCGTCGTGTTCGCCGCGGTCACGGCGGCCGGGGTGGTGCGGCTCAACCCCAGCGCGGCGGCCGCCGCGGCCGGTGCCGTCGTGGCGGTCGGCGCGGCCGCGCTGCTCCTGCTGGGCTGGCGGCCCGTGCTGGTCTACGCCGCGCTCGCCACCGCCGGGATCGCGGTACTCGGGAACGGCATGTCGAGCAACATCGGCTGGTTCGCGGTGTGCCTGCTGGCCGGCTGGTGCGTGCTGGCCGGCACCCGCCGCGAGGGCCTGGCGTACTGGGCCGGGACGATGCTCCTGTTCGCGTCCGAGTGGCTGTGGGGCCAGCCCGACCCCGGCTGGGGCGCCTGGCTGGCCGGCACCACGCTGACCGTCGCGTTCAGCCTGCTGATCCGGCACGACCGGGACCTGCTGCGGCGGCTTCGGCTGGCCCAGGCGGGCCTGGCCGAGCAGGCCAGGGCTCAGGAGCGGAACCGGATCGCCCGTGAGCTGCACGACGTCATCGGCCACACCCTGACCGTCAGCCTGCTGCACGTGCAGAGCGCGCGGCTGGCGGTCGAGCACGACCCGGCCGACGCCGGGCACGCCCTGGCCGAGGCCGAACGGCTCGGCCGCGAGTGCCTGGCCGAGGTGCGCACCGCGGTCGGCATGCTCCGCGAGGACGACGCCGCGGACCGTATCGCGCCGCTGCCGGGCGCGGGCGGCTTGCCCGCGCTGGTGGAGCAGTTCCGCTCCGCGGGCGCGGACGTGACGCTGACCGTCGAGGGCGACATCTCCGGGCTACCCGCCACGACCGGCCTGGCCGTGTACCGCATCGCGCAGGAGGCGCTGACGAACGCGGCCAAGCACGCACCCGGGGCGCCGACCGAGGTCCGGCTGCGGGTCTGGGCCGGCGAGGTGACGCTGACCGCGGACAGCCGGGCCGTGCCGGGCAAAGGCCCGAGCGCGGCCGCCGGCCCGGGGCTCGGCGTGATCAGCATGCGGGAACGGGCCGAATCGGTCGGCGGCAGCTGCGAGGCCGGCCCCGGCGGGCGCGGCTGGCTCGTCCGCGCCAGGCTCCCGCTGACCGGGGGAACACCATGATCCGGGTGCTGCTTGTCGATGACCAGGAACTGATCAGGACCGGTCTGCGGGGCATCCTGCGCGGCCCGTTCGGCTTCGAGGTGGTGGGCGAGTGCGCGGACGGCGGCGAGGTCATCGCCGCGGTCGAGGCCACCGCGCCGGACGTGGTGCTGATGGACGTCCGGATGCCGTTCACCGACGGCGTGCAGGCCACCGGCCGGCTCAAGCAGCGCGAGGGCAGCCCGCCGGTGCTCGCCCTGACCACGTTCGACGACGACCAGGCGCTGGCCGGGATGCTGCGGGCCGGCGCGTCCGGTTTCGTACTCAAGGGCGTGCCCGCCGAGGACCTGCAGCGGGCGGTGCGGACGGTCGCCGAGGGCGGCGCATGGCTCGACCCGGCCGTTACCGGCCGGGTGCTGGCCACCTACCGGTCCGCGCCGGCCGACGCGGGCCCGGCCGGCCGGGATCGCGACCTGGACGCGCTCACCGGCCGCGAGCTCGAGGTGCTGGCGCTGATCGGCCGAGGCAAGACCAACGGCGAGATCGCCGCCGAGCTGTTCGTCAGCGAGGGCACCGTCAAGACCCACGTCAACCACGTGTTCACCAAGCTGCGGCTGCGCGACCGCGCCGCGGCCGTGGTCTTCGCCTTCGACCACGGCCTGGTCGAGCGCTCCGGCTGAGCTACCGGCCGGAGGTGGCGCGGCGCAGCGACCAGCCCAGGGCGGCGAAGACGAACACGGGCAGCAGCCACCAGGCGTTCACGCCGGCCGCGTGGACCAGCACCGCGGTCAGCGCGAGCGCGGCGACCACGACGACCGCGACCCGCCAGTCGTCGCCGACCACGAAGTCGTACCAGAACGCGCCGATGGACCTGAGCCGATTCACGAGCTCACCACCTGCTCCGTCGCGGGCTTGGCGGGGCTGCGACCACGGCGCGGCCGCAGCAGGACCGTGTAACAAAGCGCCACCAGCGCTACGACCGGTACCAGCACGAGCAGGGCCGCGTCCTGGCCGGGCCAGGAGACCCCGGCCCCCTCGGCGCCCCAGAAGATACCGAACGAGGTGAGCATGATGCCCACCGCGAACTTCATCGCGTTCTCCGGTACCCGCGCCAGCGGTGCCCGCACCAGGACCCCGGTCACCGCGACCACGACCACGGCCGCGGCCGCGCCGATCACCGCGGCGCCCACGTCACGCTGGTTGGCGCCGAACGTGATCACGATGAAGACCACCTCGAGGCCCTCGAGCAGGACGCCCTTGAACGACAGCGTGAAGGCGTACCAGTCGTGAACGCGGCCCCGGGACGAGGGCGCCGCCGCCTTGGCCGCCGTCACCTCGCGCAGATAGGCGCTGGCCTCGTCGTGCAGCGACTTGTACCCGGTAGCGCGCAGGATGGCCTTGCGCAGCCACTGTAGCCCGAAGATGGCCAGCAGCGCGCCGACCACCAGCCGCAGCGCGGTCAGCGGCAGCAGCGTGATCGTCGGCCCGAGCGCCGCCACGATCGCGGCCAGCACGGCCAGGGCCACGGCCATGCCCTGGAACGTGGACCGCCACTCGCGGGTCAGCCCGGCGGCGAGCACGATGGTCAGCGCTTCGATCGCCTCCACCGCGCAGGCCACGAACACGGTCAGGATGAGCGGAAGCGCGGTCACGGAACACCTCCCAGGCCTATCGCTCGAATATAAGGGTGACGGCGTTGCCGAAAATACATGCTGTCGTCGTTTTGGGTTGTTTGCGGAGGGCAAAGTAAGTCCCCGGCGGGGCCGGGCTGGAACACCGGCCGATGCCCTACGATCAGCAGGATGACGGTCACTTTGCTTACCAGCCAGTCAGCGCCGACGACAACCGATGCGGACGCCCTCGTCACCGGCGTGTTCCAGGGCCAGGACGGCCCGGTTCTCACGCTGAGTACCGATGAAATCGACCTGATGGCCGCGCTCACCGCGCTCGGCGCTACAGGTAAGGCCGAGGAACTCGCCAAGGTCCCGACAGGCGGCCAGTTGCCGACCCCGGTCATCGTCGCCGTCGGCCTGGGCCCGGAGCCCGGCGCGGACGCCGATCGGCAGGCCTACCTGGAGCGGCTGCGCCGCGCCGCCGGGGCCGCCGCCCGCGATTTGACCGCTGCTGCCTCGGGATCGAAGGGACGGCCCAGGCGAGTCGTCGTCGCGCTCCCAGCGGGTGAGCCCGATGAGGCCGAGGCGGTGGCGCTCGGCGCTCTGCTCGGCGGCTACGCCTTCAGGAAATACCGGACCGCATCCACCGCGCCCGGTGACGTCGAGCTGATCGTCCACACCGCCCATGCCGACGCAGCCGACCGGGCCAGGGTCCTCGCCGGGGCGATGTCGCTCGTCCGCGACCTGGTGAACACCTCCCCCGCCGACATGGTGCCCGCGGACCTGGCCGCGGCGGCCGGGCAGGCGGCCGCGGCGCACGGCCTGAGCGTGCAGGTACTGGACGAGAACGAGCTGGCCAAGGAGGGCTTCGGCGGCATTCTCGCGGTGGGCATGGGCTCAGTGCACCCGCCCCGGTTCGTTCGGCTCGAGTACACCCACCCCGATGCCGCCCGCACCGTTGTATTCGCGGGCAAGGGCATCACCTTCGACTCCGGCGGGCTCTCGCTCAAGCCGCCGAAGGCGATGGAGACGATGAAGGCGGACATGAGCGGCGCCGCCGCGGTGCTGGCCGCGGTGCAGGCCATCGCCGAGCTCGGGCCGGCGGTGAACGTGGTCGGCTACCTCTCGATCGCCGAGAACATGCCGGGCGGCGGGGCCCAGCGGCCATCGGACGTCATCACGACCTACGGCGGCAAGACCGTGGAGGTGCTGAACACCGACGCCGAGGGGCGCCTGGTCCTAGCGGACGCGCTGGCCCGGTCCGAGGCGGACCGGCCCAGCCTGCTCATCGACGTGGCTACACTGACAGGGGCGCAAACGGTGGCGCTCGGCAACCGCACAGCCGGGGTGATGGCTAGCGACGATTCTCTAGCCGCGGAGATCGCGGACGCGGCCAAGCGGGCCGGCGAGGCCATGTGGCCGATGCCGCTGCCCGAGGATCTCCGCAAGGGGCTCGATTCGACTGTCGCGGATATCGCGAACGTGTCCGGAGACCGCAGTGGCGGCATGCTCGTCGCCGGGCTGTTCCTCCGCGAGTTCGTGCCGGACGGGGTCCGCTGGGCTCACCTGGACATCGCCGGCCCCGCCTACAACGACGGGGGCCCGTACGGCTACATCGCCAAGGGTGGCACCGGGGCAGCGGTCAGGACGCTGGTGCAGATCGCGGCCGATGTGGCGGAGGGCAAGCTTGCCGGTAGCCCGGCTGACGGCAAGTGAAATGATGAAGACTGGGTAGGCCAGGTAGGGCTGACTGGCTCATGAAGGAGGCTTGAGGGGTGGCAGAGGGCATCGGCAGCTACGACATCGTCGTGCTCGGCGGTGGCAGCGGCGGGTACGCCTGCGCGCTGCGCGCGGCCGAACTCGGCAAGCGCGTAGCGCTGATCGAGAAGGACAAGGTCGGGGGAACCTGCCTGCACCGCGGCTGTATCCCCACCAAGGCGCTGCTGCACGCCGCCGAGATCGCGGACCACGCCAGGGACAGTGCGTCCGTGGGCGTCAAGACCACCTTCGAGGGGATCGACGTCCCGGGCGTGCTGTCCTATAAGGACGGCGTGGTAGACCGGCTGTGGAAGGGCCTGAAGTCCACCATCGCGAGCCGGAAGATCGACACCATCGAGGGACCGGGGCGGCTGGAATCGCCGCACAGTGTCCGGGTCGGCGACACGATCTACGAGGCCGAGCACATCGTGCTCGCCAGCGGATCGCAGCCACGGAGCCTGCCCGGTCTCGACATCGACGGCGAGCGCGTGATCACCTCGGACCACGCGCTGGTGCTGGACCGGGTCCCCGCTTCGGTGGTCATCCTCGGCGGCGGCGTGATCGGCGTCGAGTTCGCCAGCGTATGGCGGTCCTTCGGGGCCGAGGTCACGATCGTGGAGCTGCTTCCCCAGCTGTTGCCGCTGGAGGACGAGACGAGCGCGAAGCTGCTGCAGCGGGCCTTCCGGCGCCGCGGCATCCGCTTCGAGCTCGGCGCCGGTTTCGAGTCGGTCAAGTACACGGACGCCGGCGTCACGGTCACGCTCGAGGGCGGCAAGACGCTCGACGCCGACCTCATGCTGGTCGCGGTGGGCCGCGGCCCGGTTTCCGATGGCCTCGGCTACGAAGAAGCCGGCGTGGCCATGGAGCGGGGTTTCGTCAAGGTGGACTCGCTCTGCCGGACGAGCATCCCCTCGATCTCCGCGGTCGGCGATCTCATCAACACGCCGCAGCTCGCGCACGTAGGGTTCGGCGAGGGAATCCTGGTCGCGGAGCGGATCGGCGGGCTCCCGGTCACCCCGATCGACTGCGACGGCGTGCCCCGGATCACCTACAGCGATCCGGAGGTGGCGTCGGTCGGCCTCACCTCCGCGCAGGCCACCGAGCGCGGCCTGAAGACGGTCGAGTTCAACTACAACCTCGGCGGCAACGGCCGCAGCGTGATCTTGCAGACCCAGGGCGCGGCTAAGGTCATTGCTATGTCCGAGGAGGACCGCCCCGGCCGCGTGATCGGCATACACATCGTCGGCAGCCGGGTCAGCGAGCTCATCGCCGAGGCCCAGCTGATCTACAACTGGGACGCCGAGCCCTCGGACGTGGCCCAGCTCATCCATCCCCATCCCACCCAGTCGGAGGCGATCGGCGAGGCGCATCTTGCGCTGGCCGGCAAGCCCCTGCACGTACACGCCTAGGAGTCACGAGAGTCATGTCGGTCTCCGTATCCATGCCGCAGCTCGGTGAGAGCGTCACCGAGGGCACCGTCACGCGCTGGCTGAAGAAGGAAGGCGAGCGCGTGCAGGTGGATGAGCCGCTCCTCGAGGTGTCGACGGACAAGGTGGACACCGAGATCCCTTCTCCCGCGTCCGGCGTCCTGCGCGGCATCTCGGTCGACGAGGACGAGACGGTCGCGGTGGGGGCGCAGCTCGCCGTCATCGACGACGGCGCGTCCGGCGACGCGGCACCCGGTGCGGACGACTCCGCCAGCGCCGCTCCGGCCGAGGCCGCCCAGCCGGCCGCGGCGCAGGCCGATTCGGCCCAGGCCGATTCGGCGCCGGCCAGCTTGGACGGCTGGAGCCCGCAGGGATCGCAGCCGAACTACGCGCCGCCCGCGCAGTCCTCCCCCGCTGCGTCGCAGGGCTATCCGGGCTCGTCCGCGCCCTCGACGCCCGCCTACGCTCCGCCGCCCGCGTACGGGCAGCCGCAGTCGTCCCGGCCCTATGGCCAGCCCGCCCAGGCCGCCGACGCGCCCACGGCGGCTGAGTCCGCGCCGGCCGGCCAGCCCCCAGCCGCCCAGGTGCCTGCGCAGGGCCAGCCCTCTGCGGAAGAGTCGGCTCCTGCGGCTCCCGCGGCGGCCGACGCCGAGGAGTACCCGCCGCCTACGCCGCTGCCCAGCGCCGGTGACGCGCCGTACGTCACCCCGCTGGTCCGCAAGCTGGCCGCCGAGCACGCGGTGGACCTAGAGTCCGTCAACGGGACCGGGGTCGGCGGCCGCATCCGCAAGCAGGACGTCATCGAGGCCGCCCGCGCCCAGCGCGCCGCGCAGCCCGCCCAGCCGCCTGCGCCCGCCCAGCCGGGGCAGCCCGGTCAACCCGCGCAGCCCGCCGCCCAGGCGCAGGCTTCGCCTGCTCAGGCCCAGGCTCAGCCGCCGCAGCCGACCCCGCGCCCGGCCGTGGTGCCCTCCTCGCTGCGCGGCACGACCCAGCGGATGTCCAGGCCGCGCCAGGTCATCGCCCAGCGGATGGTCGAGTCGCTGCACGTCTCGGCCCAGCTCACCACCGTGGTCGAGGCCGACGTGACCGCCATCGCGCGGCTGCGCGACCAGGCCAGGCAGGACTTCGAGGCCCGCGAGGGCGTCAAGCTGAGCTTCCTGCCGTTCTTCGCGCTGGCCGCCGTCGAGGCACTGAAGGTGCACCCGAAGCTGAACGCCGTGATCGACGGAGACCAGGTGACCTACCACGACGCCGAGCATCTCGGCATCGCGGTCGACACCGAGCGCGGGCTGATGGTGCCGGTCATCCACAACGCTGGCGACCTGAACATCGGCGGGCTGGCCCGCAAGATCAGCGACCTGGCCACCAGGACCAGGTCCAGCCAGGTCGCGCCCGACGAGCTGGCAGGCGGGACGTTCACGCTGACCAACACGGGCAGCCGCGGCGCCCTGTTCGACACGCCGATCATCAACCAGCCGCAGGTCGCAGTCCTGGGCACCGGCACGGTCGTCAAGCGGCCCGTGGTGGTCACCGATCCTGCCCTCGGCGAGGTGATCGCGGTGCGGTCGATGGTCTACCTCGCGCTTACCTACGACCACCGCCTGGTCGACGGCGCCGACGCGGCCCGCTTCCTCACCACCGTGAAGAGCCGGCTGGAAGAAGGGGCCTTTGAGGCCGAACTCGGCCTCTAGCCGCCCGTCACGGTGAAGGTCGCAGTCACCGGCTCGTCCGGGCTCATCGGCACCGCGCTGGTGGCTAGCCTGCGCGCCGACGGACACGAGGTGATCAGGCTCGTCCGCCGGGCCTCACCGGCCCCCGACGAGGCGCGCTGGGATCCGCGCGCGGCCGACGCCGGGCTGGTCGCATCCGGTGCGCCGGGCCCGTCCGCTCTGGACGGGCTCGACGCCTGCGTGCACCTGGCCGGCGCCGGGGTGGCCGACCACCGCTGGACGGCCAGGTACAAGGCGGAGGTCAGGGCCAGCCGGGTTCTCGGCACCCGGGCGCTGGCGGGCGCGCTGGCCAAGCTCAGTCCGCCGCCCGCCACCTTGGTGGCGGCCTCGGCCATCGGCTGGTACGGCGACACCGGAGGACGCGAGGTCGACGAGTCCGCGCCGTCCGGGCCGTCCTTCCTCGCGCGACTGGTCCGGGACTGGGAGGCGGCCGCCGAGCCTGCCGCCGACGCCGGCATCCGGGTCGTGCACACCCGCAGCGGCCTGGTCCTCACCCCCCGCGGCGGACTGCTAGCCCGGATGCTCCCGCTGGCCCGGCTGGGGGTGCTGCCCAGGTTCTCCTCCGGCCGCCAGGTCATGAGCTGGATCTCGCTATCCGACGAGATCGCCGCGCTCACGTTCCTGCTCGGCCGCGAGGACATCAGCGGCCCGGTCAACCTCACCGCCCCGGCCCCGGTCACGAACGCCGAATTCACCGCCACGCTCACCGCCGCCGCGGGACGCCGCGACCTGCCCTGGCTGCGGGTGCCCGCCCCGGCCCTGCGCCTGGCGGTGGGCGAGGCCTCCGTCGAGCTGCTGACCAGCGCCCGGGTCACGTCCCGGCGGCTGCAGCAGGCCGGCTACGAGTTCCGCTCCCCCACCCTGCCCGAGGCCCTGGCCGCCGAACTGGGTCGTTAGCGGTGGCTAGGCAGCGGGTGGAGCCTTCCTTACGGAGTGGCGGACGCCGGAAGCAGGATGATGTCGAAATTCGCCAGGCCGAACGGTCCGTCCAGACCGTACATGGCCGCCTGCCCGGGGTCATCGACCTGGACGAACTCCTTGATCAGGCTCTTTTTCACCGCGAAGACCGCGTCCGATTCGATATACGGGCTGCCCGCGACGAAAATGTGCGTGGTCAGCGCCCGGTGCCCGGGGGCGGTCACGAGGAAATGAATGTGCGCCGGGCGGTACGGGTGCCGCTCGGTCGCGTTCAGCAGCGTGCCGACCGGGCCGTCGGCCGGGATCGGGTAGTGGCTCGGCACGACGGTGCGGAACCAGAAGGCCCCGTCCGCATCCGCGGTGAACAGGCCGCGCCCGTTGGTCCTGGGCTGCACGCCCGGTTGCTGGACGTCGTAGAAGCCCTGGTCGTTGGCCTGCCAGACATCGAGTTCGGCGCCCGGGAGCGGGGTGCCGTCGGCCGAGAGGACCCGGCCGGCGACCACGCACGGCGGGCCGGTCCCGACGAAGTCGATGGACTCGCCGAGTGCCCGGCGGGGGGACTCGATCATATGGAACGGGCCGAGCACGGTGGATTCCGTCGCCCCTCCCGTCTTCCTGTTGTTGATCGTCTCCACCAGCATGGAAACGCCGAGGACGTCGGAGAACAGGATGAATTCCTGCCGTTCGTCGCCGCATTTCTGCCCCGTCGCGGTGAGGAAGTCGATCGCCCGCTCCCATTCGGCGATGGTGGGCTCGGTTTCCCTGACGAACGCGTGCAGGTGCCTGACCAGGCCGCTCAGCAGTTCGCGCAGTCGCGGGTCTGGCGTCTTCGCGAAGCTGTCGACGACCGCGTCGGCCGCGGTTTCCTCGGTGAAGTCGGTGGCCATGGGCGACAGGTTAAGTCCCGTGGCGCCCGTAGCGCCACATCCGAGACCGGGCCCAGATGGTGCAGCTTGTCCGGGTTGACGATCGACCTGACCGTCTGCACCAGGCCGTCGGCGATGTCCAGTGCGAACACGTTGACCACGCGGCCCTCGCCATCGTAGGAGACCCCGCCGGGCTGGCCGTTCACCCAGGCCGGCTCGACGTGGACACCCATCTTCGGGGCCCGCCGGTACAGCCCGAGCATGAACCGGACCACCTGTCCAGCCCCGGACAGCGGCTGGGCGATGGCCCAGGCCTTGCCGCCGCCGTCGCCTACCATGACGACGTCCGGCGCGACCATCTCGAGCAGGGCGGTCATGTCGCCGCCTGCGGCGGCGGCGAAGAACCGGCGGGCTACTTCCTCGCGCTGCTCGCGGGAAGCGTCGAAGCGCGGCTTGCCGTCATCGACGTGATGGCGGGCCCGGGCCAGGATCTGGCGGCAGTTTGTCTCGGACTTGCCGGTGATGCCGGCGATCTCCTTGTAGTCGTACCCGAACACCTCGTGCAGCAGGAACACCGCCCGTTCGGTCGGTGTCAGGCTCTCTAGCAGCACCAGGAACGCCATCGACAGTGAGTCGGACATCTCGGCCCGCTCGGCCGGATCAGGTTCGGGGTCGGCGAGCAGCGGCTCAGGCAGCCAGGCGCCCACGTAGGACTCCCGCCGCACCCGGGCGGACCTCAGGTGGCTGATGGCCAGCCGGGTAGTGACGGTGGCCAGGAAGGCCTTGGGCGAGTCGATACTGGTGCCGTCCCGCAGTGCCCGGGTCAGCCGGAGGAAGGCCTCCTGGACGATGTCCTCGGCGTCGCTGATGCTCCCGGTCATCCGGTAGGCGATCGAGAACATCAGCGGCCTGAACTCCCAGTGGTCTTGAGGCGGCACAGTATCGTCGGGCGACGCGACTTCAGGCGGCACGGGCCTGCTCCGCCGTTTTCGCCCAGTCCCGGAAGCCGTCCCGCCAGCTCGCGTAGCCGGGCGCCCAGCCGAGCTCGCGCTTGGCCTTCTCGTTGACCGAGCCGCGGGCCCGGGTCATCAGCGAGACGACGAGCTGGCCGGCCAGCAGCCCGCCCAGCCAGGCCGGGGCGCGCATCGGTGCCTTGGCGCCGATGCACTCGGCCAGGTACGGCAGCCACTCCCGCACCGGGGCCGGGTCGTCGTCGACGATGTTGTAGATGCCGGGCGCGCCGCGGGTGACGGCCGCGGCGGTCGCGGCGGCAGCGTCGGTGATCTCGCAGAACGACCAGATGCCCGTGCCCCCGCCGATAACGGGCATCTGCCGCTTGCGCACCGAGTCGAGCAGGGTGTCCGAGGCGCCGTGGCCGTAGAACGGGCCGTAGCGCAGTACCAGGCCCTCGGGGACCGCACCGGGCACGATCTCCTCGACGTACCTGATCGCCGCCATGGACTTGCGGGTTGACGGGACCGGATCGGGGTCGAGCGGGTCGTCCTCGGTCTTGACCAGACTGCCGGTCCTGGCGTTGTTCCAGCCGGTGAAGCTCTGCGCGATGAACCGGCGGGTGCCCGCCTGCTGCGCGGCTTCCACCAGGTAGTCGGTGCCCCTGGTGCGCAGCTCGTTAGTGACCGCGAACTCCTTGTCGAAGTTGCGGAAGCTGCGCATGCTGGCCAGCGCGGTCATCTGGTGCACGATCACCTCGGGCTGCGCCGCCTTGACCGCGTCCAGCACGGCCCTGCGGTCCAGGCCGTCGACGATGACGGGCGTCGCGCCGGCGGCTTGCAGCGCGGCGGCCTTGGCGGTCGAGCGGGTGGTCCCGGTGACCTCGTGACCCGCCGCGACCAGGCTGGGGACCAGGTACTGGCCCATTACCCCGGTTGCCCCCGCGACGAAGACTCGCATGATTCCTTTCCTTTCCTGTGCCCTGTGTGTCTACGCCCTCTACGACGCAGCCACCCCCGCGGGCGTGACACTTCAGTTTTCTTCTTCCTGCCGGCCCCAGCGCTCGTGCCAGGTGCGCGAGACCGGGCCCAGGTGGCGCAGCTTCTCCGGGTTGGCGATCGTCCGGATGGCCAGCACCTGGCCGCCGAGCACGTCGAACACGATGACTGCGATCAGGTCGCCGTGGGCGTCGCGGGCCAGCACGCCCGGCTGCCCGTTCACCCAGGCGGCGCGGAGCGAGGCGCCCAGCTCCAGGGTCCGCTCGAAACTGAGGCGGACCACCCGGGCCACCTGGTCGCGGCCGATCACCGGAGTGATGAACGTCGTCTCGCCCTTGCCGCCGCTGTCGCCGTAGAACACCACGTCCGGAGCCAGCCGCTCGAGCAGGCTGGTCATGTCGCCGCCGTCCGCCGCAGCCAGGAACAGGGCGGTGAGCTCCTCGCCCTCGGCCCGGGACGTCTCGAACCGCGGCCGTCCCTCGTCGATGCGGCGCCGGGACCTGGCAAAGGTCTGCCGGCACGCGGCCTCGGTCTTGCCGGTGATGTCGGCGATCTCGCCGTAGTCGTAGCCGAACACCTCGCGGAGCAGGAAGACGGCACGTTCGGCCGGGGCCAGGCTCTCCAGCAGCACCAGGAACGCCATCGACAGGGAGTCGGAGGTCTCGGCGAGTTCGGCCGGATCGGCTTCGCCCCTTGAAGCCGCTGGACCCACCGGGGCGCCGGCGAGCAGCGGCTCGGGTAGCCAGGTGCCGACGTAAGACTCGCGGCGGACCCGAGCCGAGCGCAGGTGGTCGATGGCCAGCCGGGTGGTGATGGTGGCCAGGTACGCCTTGGGCGACTCGATCTCGGCATCCTTGCCGCCGTCCTTGCCGTCCTTGCCGGCCCGCAGGAAGGCCTCCTGCACGATGTCCTCGGCGTCGCTGACGCTGCCGGTCATCCGGTAGGCGATCGAGAACATCAGCGGGCGGTATGCGGTGTACTGGCTCGTGTCCACGGTTCTCCCCTCGGGATCGCCCGATCCCTAGAAATCGTCTGATCCCTAAAGACGAGGGGCCTCCGGCCGCTGTGACATCGGACGTGACGTGCGCCCGCGGCTGCGTGCTCGGCGGCCTGAGGCGGGCGGGCAGCGCCTCCTCCAGGCCGTCCGCGAACAGCGGGATCCGCCACAGCGGCGGCGCCGGGCCGGCGATCCCGGTCAGCTGCATCATGGTCTGCATGGTGACCCGGACCAGCCGCCTGGCGCTGGTGAACAGCAGCGCGGCCAGCGGCAGCTCGACGGCCAGGGCGGTGACGAGGCTCATCGTGAAGCCGCGGGAGCCGTAGGCGAGCGCGAGGTCGAACCAGGCGTCGCAGACCAGCAGCGTGCCGGTGACGACCATGAGGAAGATAAGGATCTGGCGCTGGTGCCAGGCTGCCCAGGCGGTCGCGGCGAAGCCGACCAGTTCGGCGAGGTCGAGACCCACCCAGACCCCGCGCCAGTCGTGCGAGGTGTAGCGCATGGGCAGGGTCAGGATGAGGATCGCGATCCACGCGGCCAGCACGAGGCAGCACGCGATCATGAACAGCAGGCCGAACCGCCTGCGGCGGCGGAGCCTGGGATCGATCAGCGGATGCCGCCGGTCGATGGCGGCCAGGGTGCGGGCCAGCTGACGCCGCTCATCCGGGGTCATCCGGCGTAGTTCAGCCTCAGTGATCACCTAACCATTCTGCGCCGCGGATAGGCCGGGCTAACCAACGGCAGGTCAGGCCGCCTGGCGGCCGTGCCTGGCGCGGCGGCGCGGCAGGGCCTCGTCGAGCCCGAGGCCGGCTAGCGGCGCGCGTCGCAGGGACTGGCCCGCACAGCTCCGGCCCCACTCGCCGGCCGGGATGGCGCCGGCGGCCGTGGCGCCGGCGTAAGCACCGGCCAGGATGCTGGCGGCGACCGTGGCCCGGAGCAGCCGCCGCGCTCCGGCGAAGGCCAGGAAGGCCAGCGGAAGCTCGGCGAAAACCGCGGACAGCAGGCTGATCCACAGGCCGTTCGTGGCGAGCGAGGTGCCGACGTCGAACCAGGCGTCACAGCAGAGCATGGTGCCGGTGAGCATCAGGAGCAGGATCAGCACCTGCCGCTGCCGCCAGATCGCCCACGCGGTCGCCGCGAACGCCGCCAGCAGGAACACGTCGAAGTTCACCCACACCGCGCGCCAGTGATGCGCGTCGAAGTGGTGCGGCAGGGTGGCGGCGAGCAGCACGATCCAGCCGGCCAGGAAGACGCAGCAGGCCGCCGAGACCAGCAGCGCCAGCCGCCGCTCCCGGCGCAGCACCGGGTCGATCCGGTACGGGTCGGCACGGTACTGCCCGACCCGGGCCTGGTTCGGCTGGCTCGCCTCAAGCTCGGCGAGCATCGCGGCCAGTTCGCGGCGTTCGGCCTGGCTCATGCGGCGCAATTCAGCCTTCTCTATCACCAACTCATTGTCCTCCAGCCGGCTGCGGGCTGGCTGCGCGGGGAGCCGGCGCTCGCTGGGCGGAGACCGGCCAGCCCTTGGGACGGCCGGGCGTAAGCTGGGAAAAGTGAGCGAGCTTGCCTACTTTGAGTTCGGCGCGACACCCGTGGAGTACCGCGAGGCCTGGGACCTGCAGCGGCGCGTGCACGCCCGGCGGGTGGCCGACGAGGTTCCCGACAGTTGCCTGCTGCTTGAGCACGAGCCGGTGTACACGGCGGGCAAGCGGACGGCGGTGTCCGACCGGCCGTTCGGCGATCCCGGGGCACCGGTTATCGACGTGGACCGCGGCGGCAAGATCACCTGGCACGGTCCCGGACAGCTGACCGGGTACCCGATCATCAAGCTCCGCGAGCCGCTGGACGTAGTCGCCTACGTGCGTGCGCTGGAAGAGGCCATGATCCGGACCTGCGCCGAGTTCGGTATCAGCACCGTGCGCGTGGCCGGGCGCAGCGGCACCTGGGTGCCCGGTGACGAGCGCGGCCCTGACCGCAAGGTTGGCGCGATCGGCGCGCGGGTGGCCCGGGGCGCCACCATGCACGGCTTCGCGCTGAACGCGGACTGCGACCTGTCCTGGTACGACCGGATCGTCCCCTGCGGCATCCGCGATGCCGGGACGACCACGCTGTCCGCCGAGACCGGCCGTGACATCACGGTGGCCGAGGTCATGCCGGTGATGAAACGCCAGCTCGCCGACGTCCTCGGGTACCGCACCTGGCGGCACGTCTACGACGTCGGGGTACTGGCCGGCCCGCCGCTGGAGGCAACCGCGCTGCCGCGGGCGCGCGAGGCGGCCGCGGCCCGTTAGCCGTGGCCCCTGACGGCCGTGCGCCCGCGGCGACATACCCTGGAAGGGTGGTACTCGCACCCGAAGGTCGGCGCATGCTCCGCCTCGAGGCCCGCAACAGCCAGGTCCCGATCGAGCGGAAGCCGCCGTGGATCAAGACCAGGCTGCGCACCGGGCCTTCCTACACCGAACTGAAATCGCTGGTCCGCAGCGAAGGCCTGCACACGGTGTGCGAGGAGGCCGGCTGCCCGAACATCTTCGAATGCTGGGAGGACCGCGAGGCGACCTTCCTGATCGGCGGCGACCAGTGCACCCGGCGGTGTGACTTCTGCCAGATCGACACGGGCAAGCCGCTGCCGCTTGACGAGGGCGAGCCGCGCCGGGTCGCGGAGTCCGTCGCCGCCATGGGCCTGAAGTACGCGACCGTGACCGGCGTCGCGCGTGACGACCTGGCCGACGGCGGCGCCTGGCTGTACGCGCAGGTCTGCCGCGAGATCCACGCCGCCATCCCCGGCTGCGGAGTGGAACTGCTCATTCCCGACTTCAACGCCGAACCGGACCGGCTGGCGGAGGTGTTCAGTACCCGGCCGGAGGTCCTCGCGCACAACATCGAGACCGTGCCGCGGATCTTCCGGCGGATCAGGCCCGGCTTCCGGTACGCGCGTTCGCTCGACGTGCTGCGTGCGGCTCGCGACGCCGGGCTGGTCACCAAGTCCAACCTGATCCTCGGGCTGGGCGAGGAGCGGCACGAAGTCACCGAGGCCATGAAGGACCTGCGCTCGGCCGGCTGTGACCTGCTGACCATCACCCAGTACCTGCGGCCGACCCCGCGGCACCACCCGGTGGAGCGCTGGGTCAAGCCCGAAGAGTTCGTGGAACTGCGCGAGGAGGCGGAGGCACTCGGGTTCGCGGGCGTGATGTCCGGGCCGCTGGTGCGGTCCTCCTACCGGGCCGGCCGGCTGTTCTCCCAAGCCATCGAGCAGCGGGCAGGTTCAGCCCCGGTACGGTAACGGCCGCGGTCTCATCCGGCGAGCCGGGTTTGTGCGTCAACAGGCGGGTTCGGGGTTGCGCGGAATTACCGAAGCCCGGCGGTTTCTGTCCGGGGCGGCTTAACCGTATGCTGCGGAGCATGGCACGCATGTCAAGGAAGGCTGGGTCCGCTGACCCGGCCATCACGAGGGACACCGCCGAGAGCCTGGCGAACGCCGGCCGGCTGAAGCAGATGCGCATGGCCGCCGGGCTGATACGCAAGTCCAACCCGAAGGCGCTGCCGATCATCATCGGCAGCGGTCTCGGCATCCTGGCGATCCTGGTGATCGTCGGGCTGCTCACCGGGCTGGCGCCTTTCCTCATTCCGTTGGGCGTGCTTCTCGGCCTGCTGGTCGCGCTGATCTTGTTCGGCCGGTACGCGCAGGCCGCACAGTACGCCGCGATCGAGGGACAACCGGGCGCGGCGGCCGCCGTGCTGCAGAACCTGCGCGGCAACTGGACGGTGACCCCCGCGGTCGGCGCCAACAGGAACATGGACGTGGTGCACCGGGCCGTGGGCCGGCCGGGCGTCATCCTGGTCGGCGAGGGCTCACCCAACCGGCTGGCCAGCCTGCTGGCGGCGGAGAAGAAGCGGGTCGCCCGGGTGGCCTACGAGGTGCCGATCTTCGAGTTCCAGGTCGGGAACGGCGAGGGGCAGGTCCCGGTCAGCAAGCTGCAGCGCAAGATCATGCGGTTGCCGCGCCAGCTCAAGCCGGCCGCGGTCAGCGATATCAACCACCGGCTCAAGGCGCTGCAGCCGTCGCTGCAGGCCCCGAAGGGGCCGATCCCGAGGAACATCAGGCAGCCCAAGATGCCCAGGCCGAAGGCCCGCTAGACCGTATACCCGGGCTACGCCGCAAACCCGGGCTACGCCGCAAACCCGGGCTACGCCGCAAACCCGGAAGGGCGCAAGGCGGCGGTCTACACCCGGACGACGACGGTGTCCGACGCGCGGTCGTGCATGCCGCGCAGGTCGCGGTCGGTCAGCAGTGGCGGGATCGCGGTGAGCAGGATCGCCGTGCGGACCGCCGCCCAGCCGAATCCGACCAGGCCGCCGTTGGTCCGCACCGTCCTGATGCCTACCAGCCGCTTCCCGACGGTGAATCCTGTCGTCGCGGTGAGCACGTAGACCTCGATCGCGAAGACGGCGATAGTCCAGAACTGCGAGTGGGTCAGCCCGTACGCAATGAGCATGCTGAGCAGCCAGTCGATGAACAACGCGAGAATCCGGCGGGGCATGCTCGCCACGCTGCCCGGCCCGCGCTCGGGCAGGCCGAGTCCCTGGCCCGGATAGGTCGCCTTTTCTGCGGCGGGCGGGGCGGTAAGCCGCGCGGTGCCAGCCGGGGCGCGGCTTGCCGGGGCCGTGCCCGCCGGGGCCGCGGCCGCCGACGCGGGGGCAGGTCGGCCGGACGCACTGGACCGCGCCGGGGCCGCACCGCGCCGGTTACGGGGTTTGTTGGCCACGACACCACGGTATCCGTTCTGGCCCAGGTAGCCAGCAGCGGGCCATAATGGGGGCGGGGGGATCTCGGTCGCCGACGCGTAACATCGGTGAAACACATCAGACACGGCACGGAAATTGCGGGCGGCTACCGTCCTACTCGCGTGCCTTGAGAACCGAAAGCGTGCCCTGGGACCCTGGAGGGGTTGATGTTCAGCAGTGCCGAGGAGGTCCTCCGCTTCATCGCAGAGGAAAACGTGGAGTTCGTCGACGTCAGGTTCTGCGACCTGCCGGGAACGATGCAGCACTTCACCGTGCCCACGACGACCTTCGGTGAGGGGGTCTTCACCGACGGCCTCATGTTCGACGGCTCGTCAATCCGCGGGTTCCAGCAGATCCACGAGTCCGACATGCAGTTGCTGCCCGACCCGTCTACCGCGATGCTCGACCCCTTCCGGACGCACAAGACCCTGAACCTCACGTTCTTCGTGCACGACCCGCTGACCGGTGCGCCGTACACCAGGGATCCGCGCAACATCGCCCGCAAGGCCCAGGACTACCTGCGCGGCACGGGCATCGGCGACACGGCATTCTTCGGCCCCGAGGCGGAGTTCTACATCTTCGACTCGGCTCGCTTCTCGACCTCCGCGAACGAGGGCTACTACCACATCGATTCGCTCGAGGGCGCGTGGAACACCGGCAAGGAGGAGGACGGCCACAACCTGGCCTACAAGCCTAGGTTCAAGGGCGGCTACTTCCCGGTGCCGCCGATGGACCACTACACCGACCTGCGCTCGGAAATGGTCCGCAACCTGATCGCGTGCGGCATCGAGGTCGAGATGCAGCACCACGAAGTGGGCACGGCAGGCCAGGCCGAGATCGACATCAGGTTCGGCCCGCTGCTCGAGATGGCCGACAAGCTGATGCTCTACAAGTACGTGATCAAGAACACCGCCCGGGCGGCGGGCAAGACAGTGACATTCATGCCCAAGCCGCTGTTCGGTGACAACGGCAACGGAATGCACTGCCACCAGTCGATCTGGAAGGACGGCTCGCCGCTGTTCTACGACGAGGTCGGCTACGCGGGCCTGTCTGACACCGGCCGGTACTACATCGGCGGGCTGCTCAAGCACGCTCCCTCGCTGCTGGCGTTCACCAACCCGACAGCGAATTCCTACCACCGGCTGGTGCCCGGTTTCGAGGCCCCGGTCAACTTGGTCTACTCGCAGCGCAACCGTTCGGCCTGCGCCCGGATCCCGATCACCGGCACCAACCCGAAGGCCAAGCGGGTCGAGTTCCGCGTCCCCGACCCGTCCTGCAACCCGTACCTCGCCTTCGCCGCGATGCTGATGGCGGGCCTGGACGGGATCAAGAACAAGATCGAGCCGCCGGAGCCGGTGGACAAGGACCTGTACGAGCTGCCGCCGGACGAGGCGTCCGCCATCCCGCAGGTGCCTGGCTCGCTGGACGTGGTGCTCGACACCCTGGAGAGCGACCACGCCTTCCTCACCGAGGGCGGCGTGTTCACCGAGGACCTGATCGAGACCTGGCTGGATTACAAGCGGACCGCTGAGCTCGACGAACTCCGGCTGCGCCCGCACCCGCACGAGTTCGAGCTCTACTACGACGTCTGACCGCTAGACAGGTCGTGACCCGCGCCGTCGCCTGATTGCCTCACTGCTGTTCCGTCGGTGTTCCGGCCGGGCAGTGATAACGGCATCGGCGGCGGCGCGGGTTGACTCGTCCCGGTCGGGCCCGATCGGGTCGTAGGTGTCGAGTGTGTTCTTGGCATGAGGCAGGCTGAGTACCAACCCGACGAGGACGAGCGTGCACTGCTCGATCTGCTGCCAGTAGATGCATCAATGACCTTCACTGACCTTCTTGCCACTAGTTCACGCCGATGTGGTCACCGACCCTCGACGGCGAGCACCAGGCCGTCGGCGCGATCAATAGCATGCCTGCATCGCCCACGCTCCCTGTTTCGCAAGCGTGTCTCACCGCGGCGCGGGCGGCCAGGCGAGGTCGGCGTCGGCCGCTGACGCCAAAGTCGCGGCCGAGTCAACTGGCGCTGCGTCTACGACAGCGTCGAGGAGATCGGCGAGCTGCTTTTGCGCCATCCTGCAGAACCGCTGCGCGGCTGCGACGCACGAGGCCGGACGGACTTGGCGGCGCGGAGCCGCTAGGACGGGTCCGGGGTCTGCGTCGGGATCAGTGCCGCACGCACCATGTATCAAATCGGCCGACGGGACCTCCGTATGAATAGGGGGTGCTATCGGCGCACCGGGCGCACTCTCATCTGATTTGAAATGGCTACACGGCTGATAGCAACACGAACGCCTGGTGGCCGAAGGGCAAAGGAGCAGCCACTCCGGCTATTGCCAGCTATGAGCTTACTTAATCATGGTGTCGTGAAGGTGCGCTATCGAGCGGAATGGCAGTACTCGCCCCTACGGGGCGCTTTACTCAAGATCAGGAGGGAAATATGCAGGGCAACGATCCTTCGCCTGTGGACCCGATGGGCGGTGCGGGGCTCTTCGACGTCGACCCGGAGCAGGGCGGCGTCAGCCAGAACCCCCAGGTGGCGGTCACAGGAGACGCGGACGCGCTCCCCGAGGACATGGAGGCTTGACATGGGCAACGCGGCAGGCATGATCGCCCAAGCTCGCAGGCTGCTCGGCACCACCGAGCACCCGCCGGGCTCAAACCACAACCTCGTGACCGAATTCTTCGGCTTCGATGGGCCTTGGTGCAACATGAGCATCGCCTATGAGGCCGCACACTCCGACAACCTCCCGGCTGTCTTCGGGAGGTTTGCGAATACCGTAGCGCACGCTCGGGAGTTCAAGAGGCACGGCCGCTGGCATTACGGGCTCGGGGGAGCGCGGCCAGGTGATGTCGTCTTCTTCGATTTTTCGGGGACGCGGGTCATCGAAAACATAGACCACGTCGGGCTGATCGAGGCCGTGCACTCCAACCGGACGATTACCACGCTCGAAGGCAACACCTCCAACGCCTTTCTCCGTCGCGTGCGCAACGCGGCCTGTGTGGTCGGGTATGGACGCCCGGCCTACGGTGATGCCGCGCCGATGCCCAGGGACGACGGCATCCTGCGGCAGGGCTCGAAGGGGAACACCGTCAAGACCCTCCAGCAGAATCTGAACAAGGTGATGGGGTTGAAGCTCGCGGTCGACGGCGCCTTCGATCTGGCCACCAAGCAGGCGGTCGAAGCCTTCCAGCGCAAGCACGGGGTGGCCGTGGACGGCGAGGTCGGCCCGCACTCGGCCGCGACGCTGACGGCGGCGCTGGCTGGCAAGGGCGCACCGATCAAACCAACCCCGAAGCCGCCGACCACCACCAAGCTCGCGGTCGACGGAAAGTTCGAACCGGTCACCTGTGCCGCCATGCAGCGGGCGCTGAACCAGCACGGGGCGATGCTCACCGTGGACGGCGCGTTCGGCCTCCTGACCAAGAAAGCACTCCAAAAGCACCTGAATGTGACCCAAGACGGCCAGATCGGCCCCCAGACCGTCAGGGCACTGCAAAAGCATGTTGGCGCAGCGGAGGACGGCGACTGGGGGCCGGACACGACCAGGCACCTCCAGACGGCACTGAACGCCGGGAAGTTCTGAGAAGGAGCATGCCTGGTGCCCGGCCGGGGTCTCCACGCCGCGATCTTGATGACCGACGACCTGGAGCCCCTGCGCCGGGCTCGTCCCGACCGGCTGCTGCCTGACGATCCTCCCGACCCCGAGATCCTGGCCCGGGAAAAGGCCCGTCTCATCTCGGCCATCACCGGACCAGACGGCGCGGTCGTGCATCGCCGCACCCCGTCGATCTATCCGCGCCTTGCCTACCGGGACGAGGTGGCCGCCCTGGACTTCCTGATCCGGGCGTTCGGCCTTGTCGAACGCCGGGAATCACGGATGGAGCAACCCGGGGGAATGCTGGCCTGGCTGGAGATCGGAGACGGCGTGGTCATGATCGGCCGGGCCGGGCCGGAGCGTCATGGCCTGCACAGCCCGCTAGATGCGGGCGCTCCCACGGGCTGGTGAACGTGTACGTGCACGACATCGACACCCACTACCGCCGGGCGGAATCGGAGGGCGCCCAGATCGTCACGCCGCTGGAGGACATGTTCTGGGGCGACCGGCGCTACGAGGCCCTCGACCTGGAGGGGCACCGGTGGCACTTTGCCGAGCGCCTGCCGGATATCCGGCCCTAGCCGCTCCGGTGGCGGTGAAGGGTGGCCACTACCTTGCCCATGATCCGGCAGCCATCCCCGGGCATCGGCTCGTAGCTGGGGTTTTCCGGCATCAGCCAGACGTGGCCTTCGATGCGCCGGAACGTCTTGACCGTGGCCCGGTCGCCGAACCGCGCCGCCACGATGTCGCCGTTGACCGCGTCGTTCTGCTGGCGGACCACCACGCAGTCACCGTCGAAAATGTTCGCGCCGACCATGGAATCGCCTGTTACCTTGACCGCGAACAGGTTCCCGGAACCGACCATGTCCCGAGGTAGCCGGATGGTGCCAACAGCCTCAGGATTGGCATACGCCAGGCCTCCGGCCGCCATCGACTCGAAGAACGGCATGCTAACCGTTTCTTCCGAGCCCGGGTCCGCTGAAACCTCATCAAGCCCTGGCTCGATGCTCCGCAGGCGCGGGGGCTTCGCCATGATCGTGCGCGGCATCCGGTCACGGCGGACCAGGCATCTCTTTTCCTGCAACTGTTCGACCTGATATTTCACGGTGGAGCTGGACTTCAGGCCGACCGCATTACCGATTTCCTGGTAGCTCGGGGAGACGCCGTAGCGCTCGGCGTACGCCTTGATGAAATCCAGGATCTGCAGTTGCCGCCCGGAGAGCACCGGGTCGGGACCGTCATCGGCTCCCGGTCTGCCAGCCACCCGCCATCACCTCCACAGGAAACAGGGTTTCGCTTCCCATATCCTAAATCAAATGTGACTCGAACACAACAGCGATTCGCGACGACGCGGACTATACGTTTACAGGAACTGGCCGGGCGAGCTTTCCGTTTCGTCGTTCCAGACCACGGCCACGACCTCGGTGGGGTCGATCACGGCCCAGCCGGTCTCGCGCACCAGGCGGACCATGCCGTCCTCCCGGATCTCCACGCCGGTCAGCTTCCGGTTCGGCCCGGTGGCGAACCCGATCTGGCCGCTGCTGCTGACGACCATGAAGATGGTCCCGGACTTTCCGATGAGGGGCCTGAGCAGATCGCCGATCACCTCGCCGGTCATGAAGCATCACCTCCAGATAGCGCTAAGAGCAGGATGCCCCGCGCTGCCGGCTACGGCCAAACGCTCAGGTCCGGGGCCAGGCGGCGAACCGGGCGCGCAACTCGGCGATGCCGTCGGGGCCGAGGCCGAACGAGGCGAACACCCCGTCGCCCCAACGGTCCAGCCGTTCCGCCGCGTCGGCGAAATCCCGGTCGGTCAGGCCCGGGTCAAGCCGCCGGGCGAAGCCGATGATCTGCTCGACGGTGTAGCGGTCCAGCGCGGCCGCGGTGTCCACATAGTCACGCGGCTCGACCCGGCTGGCCAGGGCGCACACCTTGCCGCCGACCACGTCCTCGAGGTCGAGGACGGGGCCGAACTCCATGATCACCGGGCGGCGGGCACGGTCGAAATAGGCCATCTGAAGCATCATCTGCTCCCCGCCCGGCGCGGTGACGATCCACTCGGCCATGCCCTCGCCCAGACCGTAGAAGATGTCGCCCAGGCCGCCGGCCTTGTCGCGGCGCTCGGTCCCGAACCCGGATGCGCGCAGCGCGGCCTCCACCGCGTCGGCCGCGGCTTCCACGCCGCCCTCCTCGTCACTGAAGACGTCGACATCCTGGGTGAACCGGTCGATGACTCCGTGAGCGATCAGGGCGTTGCCGCCGCCTAGGGCGAATCCGTGCGGTGCGGCGGCGCGCAGCGCCGTGGCGGCCACCTGGCCGTGGAATTCGCTGACCGGCATCAGGCGGCCGCGGTAGCCGCGGCCCGCAGGACCGGGTGCTGCTCCTCCCACGCCTGCCGGACGCCATCGGGCAGGTACAGGTCGGGCCAGAGGGCGATCAGCGTGTCGCCGTCCAGGTAGGCGGTGAGATCCTCGGGGCTTCCCGCTTCACGCAGCACGATCTGGTAGAGCCAGCGGCGCATATCCTGGTCACCGAGATCGAACGTGTGATCGGGGCTGCTCCAGAACAGCCAGATCGGCAGCTCTACGGTGCCCTCGGCGGGCCCGCGGAGGTCCGCCAGGCTGGCAGCGACCACCGCGCACCGACCGGGACGGGACTCGTACCGGGCCCGGGACACGTCAGGCTGGATCGCCACCATGGGTACAGCGTACATCCGGACTCCCCCGATGTCGAATATACGATCGACGGATGCCGCGAACAGGCCTGGTCAGGGTGCCATGGTGCTGCTGGGTCCCTGGCACACTGCCGTGACTTCTGGGACCGGGCCCGTGGCGCCTGCATACGACGTGGATGCCGGGTTCATGCCACTGGAGGGACCGGTGTGACTGAAGTCCGTTTCCCTGCGCGTCGCGGTCGGGCGGCTCGTTCCCGCAAACCGGACTCAGGTCACGTCGGCACCATCAGCCTCACCATCCGGTTGCGCCGGGCCAGCCGGAACGCCATGAAACCCCCACTGCGTTCTGACGCAGCGAAACCCCGGTTCCAGTGCGTCCGGCCTGCGTTCTGACGCAGTGATAGCCCGGATCCAGTGCGCTTGGGTAGTAACGCAGCGGAAAGCAGTCCGATCTGCGCGTCTCGGTCACGCGTCGGTGAGGCATCTGCAGGCCGCCGCGTCCGGGTAACGCTTTGCCGCGGGGCCCGGCGAGTCGGAGAATGCTGAGCGGGGCGCAACGACGGAACGGGGAGTCATGCCGGCCGAACCACAGCCTGTCGTCCGCGCGGCGGTCCCGGCAGACGCCGGACCGGTCGCCGCGATCTTCGCGCACTACGTCGCGACCAGCGTGGCGACGTTCGAGGAGGTTGCGCCGACCGCGGCGGACTGGCGGCAGCGGCTCGGCGAGCTGGCCGCGCGGAACCTGCCCTTCCTGGTGGCCGAGGATGGAGTGGCCGGGGGCGGGGTGGCCGGGGGCGGCGGGTCTGTCTGCGGCTTTGCCTACGCTAGTCCGTGGCGGCCCAAGTCCGCCTACCGGCACACGGTCGAGGACACCGTGTACCTCTCCCCCGGCTGCACCGGCCGCGGGATCGGCAGCGCCCTGCTCGGTACGCTGCTGGCCGGGTGCGCGGCGGCCGGCGTGCGGCAGGTCATCGCGGTCATCGCGGACACCGGCAGCGACGCCTCCGCCGCGCTGCACCGCCGCTTCGGCTTCACCCAGGCGGGCCTGCTGTCCGGTGTCGGCCGCAAGCACGGCCGCTGGATCGACACCCTGCTGATGCAAAAAGAACTGGAGTCAGGGGGCCCGACCCGATGAGCACCGCGTTCAGCGCCGGGGAGCGCAACTGGCAGGCACGCCTGGGCAAGCTGCGGGACGTGGTGCGCCAGGAGATGGTGGCGCGGCAGCTGGAGCGGGAACTCCCGGCCCCGCCCGTTCGGGTCATTGATCTCGGCTGCGGGCAGGGGACCCAGGCCCTCCGGCTGGCCCGGCGCGGGTATGACGTGACCGGGGTCGATGCCTCGGCCGACCTGCTGGCCCGGTTCGAGCGGGACTTGGCCGCCGAGCCGGCCGGGATCCGCGGCCGGGTGCGGGCCGAGCACGGCCTGATCGAGGATTATCCCGAACGAGCCGGGGTCTCACGCTTCCCCGCCGTCCTCTGCCACGGCGTGCTGATGTACCTGGCCGACCCCGAGCCGGTGCTGAGGGCCATCGCCGCGCTGGCAGCGCCCGGAGGCCTGGTGTCGGTGCTGGTGCGCAACGGCGACGCCCTGGCCATGCGGCCGGGCCTGTCCGGCGACTGGGCGGCGTGTGCGGAGGCGTTCGGCGCGGACCATTACGAGAACCGGATCGGCGTCAGCGCCCGCGCGGACCGCCTCGCCGACGTGACCGGGCGGCTGGCCGGCCACGGGCTGCGGGTCACGGCCTGGTACGGGGTGCGGATCTTCACCGACATCGTGCCGGGCGACGCCGAACCACCGCCGGACCTGGCGGTCCTGCTGGACTGCGAGGAGCGGGCCGGCCGCACCGACCCGTACCGGCGGGTGGCGGCGCTGCTGCACGTCATCGCGCGGAAGGAGGCGGGGCCATGAGGCTGACGGTGCTCGGCGGCTGCGGGGGCTGGCCCGCGGCGGGCCTGGCGTGCAGCGGCTACCTGGTCGAGCACGACGGGTTCCGGCTGCTGATCGATCCCGGGTACGCCATTCTGCCCCGGCTGCTGGCGGTCGCGGACGCGGACGCGGTGGATGCCGTGCTGGTCAGCCACGGGCACCCGGACCACTGCGCCGACCTGAACCCGCTGCTCCGGGCCAGGGCCATGCAAGACGAGCCGCCGGCCGCGCTGCCGGTGTTCGCGCCGGCCGACGCACTCGGGCCGGTGCTCGCGCTGGACCGCCCGGGCATGCTGGACGACGCGATCGCGCTGCGCGAGTTCACGCCGGGAGACGGGCTCGAGGTCGGGCCGTTCGGCGTGCACAGCTGGCTGCTCCCGCACTCGGTGCCGAACGCCGGGCTGCGGCTGGAGGCGAACGGCCAGGTGCTGGCTTACACCGGCGACAGCGGGCCGAGCCCGCTGCTGGCCGAACTCGCCCGCGGCGCCGACCTCTTCCTGGCCGAGGCCACCAGCCCGTGGCAGGTAGAGGGCGGCTCGGCCCGCTACCTGTCTAGCGCCCGGCAGGCTGGCGCGGTGGCCCGGCAGGCCGGGGCCGGACGGCTCGTGCTTACTCACCTGTGGCCGGGCACCGACCCGGAGGAAGCGGTGCGGGCCGCGGCCGGGAGCTATCCCGGCGAGATCGCCGTCGCCGCCCCCGGGCTGGTCGCCGAGCCTGGTCTCCGGGGAGAATGAGCCGGTGACGGGACAGCTGTGGCCGGGCCGGCTATGGCCAACGCTGCTGGCCGAGGCGTGGTCGGCGCTGAGCGGAGAGTCTGGCGGTGCGGGCGAGGTCAGGCTCCCGGCCGGGCTGGAGGTGCTCTGGGTCAGCGGCGCCCCCGGGGGCCTGCCGTCCCGGCTGCCGGCCGAGGATGTGGCCCTCGCCTGCGCCGGGGCCGCGCTGCTGGCCGCCGCGGCCCTGCACGCCCAGCGCGGCGGGGACAGCGGGTCCCGTGGCTCGCCGGTCGTGCGGCTGGACCGCGGGCACGTCGCGGCGGCCTTCCGTAGCGAGGCCTTCCTGCGGGTCGACGGCCAGCCGGCCGGCCCAGGGTTCGCGCCGCTGTCGCGGTTCTGGCGCGCCGCGGACGGCTGGGTGCGCACGCACGGCAACTACCCCTGGCACCGCGCGGCACTGCTACGCGCGCTGGGCTGCGCGGGCGACGTGGAGCCGGTGGCGGCGGCGATCGCGGAGCTCGGCGCCAGGCAGGCCGAGGATCTGGTGACCGGCGCGGGCGGGGTCGCGGCCGCGGTCCGCGACGAGGCCAGCTGGCAGGCGGAGCCGCCGGGCCAGGCGGTCGCCGCGACGGCGCTGGTGGAGGCGACCTCGGTCGCCGGCGCGCCGCCACGCTGGCGCCAGGCCGGGGCGTTGCCCGCCTCGGGCATCCGGGTGCTCGACCTGACCCGCGTCATCGCCGGCCCGGTCGCGACCAGGTACCTCGGGGCGCTCGGTGCCGACGTGCTGCGGCTCGACCCGCCGGACCGGCCGGAGCTGACCATGCAGACCTATGACGGGCTGCTCGCCAAGCGCAGCGCGCTGCTCGACTTCGGCGTGGACGGCGGCCATGACCGGCTGCATGACCTGCTCTCCGGCGCCGACGTGCTGGTGCACGGGTACCGGCCGCACGCGCTGGACCGGTTCGGGCTGGACCCGCAGACCCTGGCGGAGCGGCATCCCGGCCTGGTGGTGGTGAGCCTGTCGGCGTGGGGCAGCCGCGGACCGTGGGGCGGCCGTCGGGGCTTCGACAGCATCGTGCAGGCGGCGTCCGGGATCGCGCTGGCCGAATCCGGAGACGGCGAGCGGCCCGGCGCGCTGCCGTGCCAGCTGCTCGACCACGGCACCGGCTACCTGTGCGCGGCCGCCGTCCTGCAGGCGCTCGCCCGGCAGTCCGCCCGGGGCGGCACCCAGTTCCGCGAGCTTTCCCTGGCCCGGACCGCGCACTGGCTGCTCGGCCAGCCTCGGGAGAGGCTGCCCCGGGAGACGGCGGGGACCCCGCCCCCTGGCGACGACGACGAACAGGCTTGGCTGACCAGGGTGGACAGCGCGGACGGGCCGGTGACCACCGTGCTGCCGCCCGGCCGGCTCGACGATGAGCCGCTGACCTGGCCGCGGCCGCTCAGCCGGTACGGCGCCGACGACGCGGCCTGGTCGCGCTGAGCCGACCCGGCTAACCGGCAGGGATCAGGGTCAGGTAGGCCTGGCCGAGCAGGCCGTAGTAGCCGCGCAGCCAGAACGAGCGGTGCTGGTCGACCCGTTCGGAGATCTCGGCGGCCTTGGGGTGGTCAGGGTGGGCCGCGAGCCACTCCTCGTCGTCGTACTGGTAGCCCGACTCGAACTCCTCCCACTCCTCAAGCGTGGCGGTCTCGATCCAGGCCGGCCGGAAGCCCGCGGCGACGGCCAGGTCGGCCAGGCTGGCCAGGTCGCCGAACTCCCCCGCGGTGGTGCCCGGCCACATGCCGACCAGCTCGGCCTCGGTGGGCGTCCGGTGCCAGAACCCCTCGCCGAGCAGCACCCGCCCGCCCGGGTTGACCAGCCGCCGGAGCTCGGCCAGCGCGGCCGCGGTGTGCCCGGGCGGCTCGACCTCGGTGAGCGCGTGGCTGGCTCCTAGGCACAGCACCAGGTCGGCGGGTCCCCGGCTGGTCCTGACGCCGGACTCGCGGACGAACGTGACCCGGCCGTCCAGCCCGCGGGCGCGGGCGCTGGCCCGGCCGCGGGCCAGGTCGCCCTCGTCGGTGTCGAGGCCGAGCCCGGTGGCGTCCGGCGCCGCCGCGAGAACACGGAGCATCAGCTCGCCCCAGCCGGAGCCGATGTCGAGCACGGTCCGCGGGCGGTTCGCGGTGAGCCGGGCGACGACCCGAGCCGCCCTGGCCTCGGACAACGGCCCGTGGAAGGTGAGCCGGGTCAGGCCCGGCGGAAGTTCGGCGTCGTTCATATGCCCGCACGCTATTCTCCACGCTTGGATTTCCGCACCTGGATTTATGGTTGGTCTGGGGCGCGCGGGACCTTAAGGTAAGTACTGCTGTGAGAACTTACGAGGTCATTGAGCGGATTGACGCGTTCTGCGACGCCGTCCCACGGCGCCGGGCCCGGGCCTCCGAGTACGGGCCGCTCGTGCTTTTCGTTCCCACCGGCCCGGGCTGGCCGTACTACGCCCGGCCCAGGCGCGACCCGAGGCCGCGGATCACTGCCGCCGACGTCCGCGCCGTCCGCGCCCGGCAGCGCGAGCTGATCATCCCCGAATCCTTCGAGTGGATCGAGCAGTCCGCGCCCGACATGGCGGCGGCCGCGGCCGAGGCGGGCCTGGAGGTGCAGACGCACCCGCTGATGGTGCTGTCGGCACGGCCGGCCGCGCCGACGCTTCCGGCCGGCATCGCGGTGCGCGCGGTCGCGCCCGAGGATCCCGAGCTAGACAGGATCTGGGCGGTGCCCGCGGTCGCGTTCGGGCACCCGGGCACCGCGACCGGGGAAGCCGGCCCGGCCGAGCGCGACAAGATCGCCGCGGATTACGATGGCGGCACGATCGAGATGCTGCGGGAACGGCTGCGGTCCGGGCAATCGGTGCTGGCCGCGGCGTTCGGACCGGACGGGCCGCTCGCGGCCGGAAGCTGCCAGGCCGTCGACGGGGTGGCCGAGATCACCGGCGTGGGCGTGCTGCCGTCCTCGCGCCGTCAGGGTCTGGGCGCCGCCATCACCGCGCTGCTGGCCCGGGACGCGCTGGACCGCGGCGTGCAGACCGTCTTCCTGTCCGCCAGCGACGACGCGGTGGCGCGTGTCTACGCCAGGATCGGCTTCCGTGAGATCGGCACCGCCATGATCGCCGAGCCCCCAGCGGGGTAGAAGCAAGCTCTAGCCCGGAAGCGCCGTTTAGTGCGGCATCTCCGCGACACCCTGGGCTACCGCGCACGGCGCGCACAGCCGCACGTCCGCCTGACCGACCCGCCTGGTCAGCACGGCCCGGCCGTCGCACACGCCCCTGTCATCCGGGTGGGCCGTGCCGCACTGGCACCGGCATGCGCGCCACTCCCCGGACAACGCGGAGCGCCCGGCCTCGACCACGGCCCGGATCGCCGGGTCGAGTTTGTTCATCGCGTCGGAGGTCGCGGCCGACACCTGCTGCCGCCACTCCCCCAGCGCGGCCGTGGCGGCCTGCCACGCCGCGGCGAGCTGCTGGTTCGGGTTGCCTGAGTCATCAGCCATATCCGTATTTTCTCACCCGATGGCCGCCATGGCCAGCCGTGATCGCAAAACTAACCGGGCCAGCGCGGGTCACGGCCGCTGAGGGCGACGGCGCGGTCGAGCATCGATGCACCGGGCGGGATCTCGACGGCCGGGCCGAACGGGCTGCGCTGGCCGGGTTCGGCCGCCGCCGACGCGAGCGTGAGGAACTCCACCGCGGCCTGCGCGCTGGCCTCATCGGCGCGGTACGGCTGGCCGGTCCCCCGGGCCAGGTCCCAGCCGTGGATCACGAGTTCGTTGAGCCCGGCCTGGCCCGCGATCGTCGCGGGCATGGTGCCGCCGCCGACCTTGGTGAGGCCCTCCCACGCCTGCGGGGAGTGCCAGGAGGCGGCCATCGCCAGCAGCCGCCCGGGCAGCGCCTCGCGCCAGCCCGGGTCGAGCACGACCCGGCCGGGTTCGGCGTCCTGGGCGGGCGAACCCTTCTTGTCCGCCGCGTCGCGGAACGCGATGGTCAGGCCCATCGCGTGCGCCAGCAGATCCGCCACGGTGTAATCCCCGCACGGCGTGGGCGCCTGGAGCATGTCGTCGGTGACGCCCGCGGCCAGCGTGATCAACTGGCGGGCGGCCGGCTCGAGATCAGGAATGGTGGTCGTACTCCTACAACGAACCGCCCGCAGCGAACTCATCGGTGACTGCTAACCGCCGGACCGGCACACAGCGGTCACACCTGCTAGGCTGCGCCCGTCTTGGGGTGTTACGCCTGTGTAGGGGGGAGGCTGATGGGTGACTTTGAAGAGGTTGAACGCCTTCAGGCGGGTATCCGCACGTGGCTGTTGCGGACGGCGCGAAGCGGCCGTCACGAGCTGCGCGGCATCAGCGCCCCGGCCATGCTGCCGCTGCTGTGCGCGGCGGCGTTCGGGCCGGCCCTGGCCGACGCCGACGGCCCGGCTCCCGGCCTGGCCAGGATGGGCGTGCTCGTCTCGGTCGGAGCCGACGTGCTGGCTCATCTTCTGGAAGGGGCGTCAAGCCGGGCCCGTTCGGCGTCTGCGGACGCACTGGACCTGACCCGGAGCCTGGAGGCGGAGATCAGCCGCTCCGTCCGGGAGGTCCTGGACGCGGGCGGCTCGCCCGCCGGTGAGCTGCGCTCCGACATCGCGATGGTGATGCGGGAGATCGACGCGGGCGGCACGGCGTGCCGCGCCGCGATCGAGGCCGGCGACGAGGCACACGAGAGCGAGGTGCTCGCCGCGCTGGAATCGCTGGGCGCCGAGTTCGGCGACATGGCCTTCATGCTGTCCGACCTGGCCCGGGCGGCCGGCGAGATCCAGGACAGCCTGAGCGGCCAGGACGTGGAGCTGCGGGCCGCCCGTGAACGGGCCGTCCGGCAGGCGGCCGACGTCCGGATGATCCGCGAGGAACTCGCGGTCATCGAGCAGCGGGCCGGCCAGTGGCAGCCGGAGTCGGCCGAACCCTCCGCCCCGGTCCCGCGGTGGGACGGTGGCTGCCCGTACCGCGGGCTGCTGCCCTACGACCAGGCCCACGCGGCGGTGTTCTGCGGCCGGGAGCGGCTCACCGCGGAGCTGGCAGGCCTGCTCGCCGGGACCGGGATCGTCATGGTCACCGGTGCCTCGGGGGCCGGCAAGACCTCGCTGCTGCGGGCCGGCCTGGTGCCCGCGCTGGCCCGCGGCGTGCAGGTGCCCGGGTCGCAGGGCTGGCCCGTCGTCAGCCTCACCGTGACCGCGCGGCCGCTCACCGACCTGGCCGCCGGGCTGGCCCGGCTGGACGACCGGGATGCGGTGGCCGTCAGGCAGCGGCTGGCCGACGCGCCGGGCCAGGCGCACCTGCTGATCCGCGAGCTCACCAGGAACGCCGCCCGGCTGGTGCTGATCATCGACCAGTTCGAGCGGGTCTTCGCGGCTGACGGAGCGCAGGAGAGGGCCGAACGGGCCGCGTTCCTCGACGCGCTCAGCGCGGCGGCCGTCCGCCCGGCCGGGCCGCGGGGCGAGCCGGCGGCCCGGGTGGTGATCGCGGTCCGCGGGGACTACTGGGACCGGTGCGCCGCCCTTCCGCAGCTCGTCGCGGCTATGGAACGTGATCAGCTGGTGGTCGGCCCGATGCCGGACGCCGGGCTGCGCCGCGCGATCACCGGTCCGGCCGGGGCGAGCGGGCTGCGCGTTGAGAGCGCTCTGATTGACGCGATCGTGGCCGACACAACCGCGGTCGGCGCCTCGCTCCCCATGTTCTCCCAGGCCCTGGCGCTGACCTGGGAGAACCGCGAGGACGGCCGGCTGACCAGGGCGGGCTACGACCGGGCCGGCCGGATGGCCGGCGCCATCGAGGCCGGCGCCGAGGCGGTCTACGCCAGGCTGACCGAGGATCAGCGGGCGATCGCCCGGGACGTGCTCCGGCAGATGACGGCCGTAGATCGCGACGGCAGGCCGGTCCGCCGCCCGCTGCCCCGCGCCGGACGCGCCGGACACGACGGACGCGCCGACGCGGTGCTCAGCGCGCTCGCGCAGGGCCGGCTGGTGGTGCTGGGCGACGACACGGCGGAGATCGCGCACGACGCGCTGCTGCAGGCCTGGCCGCGACTGCGCGGCTGGCTGGAGGAGGATCAGTCCAGCCTGATCCTCTACGGCCAGCTCGCCGAGGACACCGCGCGGTGGCGGGACGGCAAGGATCCCACGCGGCTCTACCGGGGGGTCCGGCTCGCCGCGGCCCGGGAGGCCGCGCGCGTCTGGGCGGCCGATCCGGGCCGGTACCCAGCGCTGCCCG
>WNFY01000319.1_pt1 | contig 45009 bp, 39 predicted proteins | sample 5400091 | NCBI WGS metagenome assembly WNFY01 (sample SAMN13153364, study PRJNA577476) | soil metagenome | isolation source: 60 cm soil or saprolite under grassland replicate 1 | place: USA:California | collected 2016-06-15 | reverse complement strand
CTTCATCCAAGTAGAAATTAGGAATTAGAAAGTAGAAAACTATTACTCTTTCAGCTTCTTCCCGATGCTCGCGAAAATCGCGAGCAGCTCTGATGATTCCTGCAGCAGTTCTTGTGCGCCTTGATCATTAGCGAGACCGAAGTCGAGGAGAAGCTCGAGCCTTTCTGTACAGTCTCGATTTTGTTTGCGAAATCGGCTCTGGAGAGACCACGATTTGCTTCCTCACAATTTGCCCCAATCGACGTTGCCGAACGGATCAGTGGCCGGATCAAAATGTCGATTTCTCGAGTCCGCGGCAGGGGACGAAGAGCATTTTATTACGGGCTAGCGCAAAACGCTTAGGCCGTTTCTCGAGATCTTTTTCCATTGTTGTTTCCTACTTCCTACTTTCCAATTTTGACTTTGCTTTGCAACGGCGGCATTTCCTGCCTGTAGCGCAGCAAAAGCCACGGCAATTTGAGCGCGCTCAGATAGCGCGGTCCGAACACGCGTGGCTGCCGCAGCAAGCGCAGGAGCCAGCCGAGATAGAAACGGTCGACCCACATTGGAATCGGCGGTTGATCGCCGGTGAGAAACGCGAGCGCCGCGCCGATACAATGAATGGCCGGTCGCGCCCGCAGATTTTCTTTCAGGAAAAGCCCCAGTTTTTCCTGCACGCCGCCGCCGATTCCAACCACCACATGAGCCGGCGGATGCCTGTCGATTTTGCCGACTAACGCGTCGTCCCGGACTTCCGCCGCGTAGCGCGGGGCGATGTAAAAATCGGCGGTCGTGGCCAGGTTGACGTGCCGCAGCCATGCGATCGTTTTTTCGTGGGCCGATTCGCTCGGCACAATCCAAAGCACGCGTTCTTTTGGATGCGACGCGAGCCATCCCATCAAGCGCTTGAGAAATTTTAATCCCGAAATGCGTTCGACCCGCCGTCCGGTAAAAATTTTCCAAAGCAGCACCATCGCGCCGCTGTCGGCGATCGCCATGTCGGCCGACGTTAACGCGCGCCGATAATCTTCATCGTGACAAATCTTGACCAGGGTGGGCGCGGCCGGCACCACCAGCAAACCGCAAGCGGACGACATCACTTCAACGGCTTCGTCAACCGTACCGTTGAAAAAGCGAACGCCGAGAATCAGCTCAGTGGAAGACATGAAGACCAAGGTTGTAGGGTTGTTGACAAGTTATTGGGTAACCTGCAACTCGGAAAGCGAGCGTATTCGAAATTCGAATTTCGAAATTCGAATTTCGAATTAGAGTCTTCGCCTTATGCCGTACAAAGACGTCGCTCCGCCCAATGGCGAAAAAATTACCCGAACCGACCGATTGAATGTACCGGACAAGCCGATCATTCCTTTCATCCGCGGCGACGGGACCGGCCCCGACATTTGGGCGGCGAGCGCGCGCGTGCTCGATGCCGCGGTCAAGAAAGCGTTCGGCGGCAAAAAGGAAATTGCGTGGTTCGAAGTGTTCGCCGGTCAGGCGGCCAAGGACAAGTTTGATTCGTGGTTACCAGACGACACGGTGGAAGCGTTTCGCGAATATCTCGTCGGCATCAAAGGTCCGCTAACGACGCCGGTGGGCGGCGGAATTCGTTCGCTCAACGTTGCGCTCCGGCAGCTTCTCGATCTTTTCGTTTGTCTGCGCCCGGTGCAATACTTCAAAGGCGTCCCCTCGCCGGTCAAACATCCGGAGAAAGTCGACATCGTGATCTTCCGCGAAAACACGGAAGACATTTACGCCGGGATCGAGTACGCCGCCGGCACGCCGGAGTCGCAAAAGATCCTCGATTTTTTCCGGAAAGAATTTCCAAAAGAATTCGACAAAATCCGATTCGGCACCCGCGAAAAGGCGGCTGAGTTTTGGAAGAGAGTCGGCGCGCCGGAAAAAGACAACGTGATGGTCGGACTGGGACTAAAACCGGTGAGTCGCTCCGGCAGCGTGCGCCTGATCCATAGCGCGATCAGTTACGCGATCCTCAATCAGCGCAAGAGCGTCACGCTCGTGCACAAGGGCAACATCATGAAGTTCACCGAGGGCGCGTTTCGCGATTGGGGCTACGATGTTGCGAAGAATTATTTCGGCGCGGAAGAAATCAACGGCGGGCCGTGGTGCAAAATTCCAATGGGCAAGCCCGGTGGCGGTATTGTGATCAAAGACGCGATCGCCGACATCACATTGCAGCAGGTGCTGACGCGCCCGGAAGATTTCGACCTCATCGCGACGTTGAATTTGAACGGCGATTATTTGAGCGACGCGCTGGCCGCACAAGTTGGCGGGATCGGGATCGCGCCCGGTGGCAATATTAATTACATCACCGGCCACGCCGTTTTCGAGGCGACCCACGGGACCGCTCCGAAATACGCGAACCAGGACAAAGTAAATCCGGGTTCGGTGATTCTTTCCGGCGAAATGATGTTCCGTTACATGGGCTGGAGCGAAGCCGCCGATCTGATCCTGAATGGATTGAAAGGCGCGATTGCGAGCAAACGCGTGACTTACGATTTCGCGCGGTTGATGGATGGCGCCACCGAGATCAAGTGCAGCGAATTTGGGACGAATGTTATCGACCACATGTGATTTGGCAGGACCTGCGATCGCAATCACGCCGTAGCCTTGGCGAAGGCGGATGCTCGCAGTTTGGCGATAAAGTGATCGAGCACATGTGAAGACGGAAGGATTTACTTGTTTCTGAATCCAAAAAACTGTCGCTCGCATCCAACAAAGCAGACCTGCTAACATCGACAATCAGCCGCCTCCTGAGACAAAATCCGGAACCGGCAACGTCTTTTATTGAACCTATGCGTACATTCTTTACCTCATTTGTAATTTTCCTCGCAGCGATCGCCGTTCTGCCCGCGCAAAAGCGAAGCATCACTGAAAAAGATCTCTGGGATTTTGTCTGGATCGGCGACCCGCAGGTTTCGCCGGATGGATCGCGCGTTGCGTTTGTGCGGGTGACGGTGAACGAAAAGAAAGAAGGCTACAACACTTCGATCTGGGCGGTGCCAACGAGTAGCGGTGAAGAGCCGCATCAATTGACCAAAGGCGATCATGATTCGACGCCACGCTGGTCGCCCGATGGGAAATTTCTGCTCTTTCTTCGCGCGACCGAAAAGGACGGCAAACCCGAGCCGCCGCAATTGTCGATCTTGCCGATGGCCGGCGGCGATTCGTTTTCGTTCACCGATCTGCCAAAAGGCGCGAGTAATCCGGTCTGGTCACCGGATGGAAAGACCATTGCGTTTACGAGCGAGACGAATGCCGAGGATCTGGCAAAACAGGAAAAGAAAAAGAAGAAAGAAGAAGAATTAAAGAAAGCGGTCGGCGCGACCTCACCGAGCAGTTCGCCGGAGGCGTCAAAGAGTCCGGCTGAGAAAAATGCGTCGACAAAGACCGCTTCCGACGAGGTCGCGAAAAAAGCCGAGGCGGAATCAGAACACGAGAGCGACGTGCGCGTGATCACACGCGCGGTCTATCGCGAAGATAACGAAGGCTACGCCGATCCAAAACGTCCGGCGCACATCTGGACAATCCGGGCGCCGCACAATGCCGATGAAAAAGTGCAGCCAAAGCAGCTGACATTCGGCCGCTTCGACGAAGGCAACGTCGTCTGGTCGAAAGATGGCGCGCAGATTTATTTCGTTTCGTTGCACGTCGACGAGCCGTACTACCAGCAACCGAAGAGCGAACTTTATGCGATCAGCGCGAGCGGGGGCGCCGCGACCAAGTTGAATGTGATCGACATGGACCTGGGCCAGTTGTCGCTCAGCCCGGATGGCAAACAACTTGCCTTCGTCGCTTCGGTCACGCAACCGGTGAATTCGTACACCCAGCCGGACTTGTGGATTGTCGATCTTACCCCGAACGCGAAGCCGCGAAATTTGACCGACAAATTCGACTTCGACATTGGCGACGGTCCGTTCGGCGACAGCGCAGCCCCGCGCGCAGGCGGACGCAGTTCCCCGATTTGGACCGCGGACGGAAAAAATTTGATTGAGATCTACGGTAAAGAAGGAAAATCGATCCTCGCCTCTTTTGACGTGAGCAGCGGCGCAGCTACCGATCTGGTGAGCGGAAATCAAGCTGTGCTCCGAGTTCGCGCTTCGAAAGATACGTCCAAGCTCGTTTATACGATTTCCACGCCGACACGGATCAACGATTTGTTTGTGTTGGATCGACAACCTCGAAATGGCTCGCCAGGCCTTTCGGAGTCACCCAACGCGCAGCCGCAACAGCTGACCAACATTAACAAGGAGCTTTTTTCCAAGCTCAATTTGACCGAGCCGGAAGAAATCTCCTACAAAAGTTTCGACGGGAAACCGATTCAGGCCTGGGTGCAAAAGCCGCCGGATTTTAATCCCGCAAAGAAATATCCACTCATTTTGAACATTCACGGCGGACCGCACGCGGCTTACGGCTACATTTTCGAGCATGAGTTTCAATGGATGGCGGCGAAAGGTTACGTGGTGCTGTTTCCGAATCCGCGCGGCAGCACGACTTACGGCCAGGATTTCGGGAATGTGATCCAGTATCATTATCCCGGCGACGATTTCAAAGATTTGATGGTCGGGGTGGATGAAGTCTTGCGGCGCGGGTACATCGACGAAAAGAAACTCGGCGTGACCGGCGGAAGCGGTGGTGGATTGCTCACGAACTGGGTCGTGGGCCATACGACTCGTTTCGCAGCGGCAGTGGCGCAGCGCGACATCGCGAGCTGGACGCATTGGTGGTACACGGCGGACTTCACTTTGTTTCAACCAGCATGGTTTAAAGGACCGCCGTTCGATGAGGAACAGGATTTCAAAGCGCGCTCGCCAATCACATACATCAAAGATGTAAAGACACCGATGATGTTTATTTTGGGCGAAGTCGATTACCGCACGCCGTCTGGCGCGGGCGGCGAGGAAATGTTCCGGGCGCTTAAGTTTCGCAAAATTCCGACGGTGATGGTGCGGTTTCCGAACGAATCACACGAGCTGTCGCGATCGGGCCAGCCCTGGCATCGAGTCGAGCGGCTGCAAAACATTGTCGGCTGGTTCGATCATTGGTTGCTCGGAATGCCCAAACCCGAATACGAAGTGGCCCCGAAGGAAGAAGTTTCGATCAAACGCGAAAGCACCGAGCAGAAGCCGGCCAAACCGCCGAGATAAATCTTCCTAACCGAGAGATTTCGCGGTAGCAGTCGGTGATGGCTTCTTCGTCGCTCTGGCAGCGATTCCAGCAATACTTTTTGCGCTACGACGATCTCGGTTTTTCGATCGACATCAGCCGGATGAAATTTCCGGACGATTTCTTCGACAAAATGCGGCCGAAGATCGACAAGGCGTTCGCGGCCATGCGCGACCTGGAGGCGGGCGGAATCGCCAACCCCGATGAGAAAAGAATGGTCGGCCATTATTGGCTGCGAAAGCCGGCGCTGGCACCCAATGCTGAGTTGCGCGCCGATATCGAAAAGACGAACGCGCTGATCAAAGATTTCGCAGCTGCTGTCCATTCTGGGAAAATCAAAGGCAGTCACGGCGAAAAATTTCAACATGTTCTCTCGATTGGGATTGGCGGTTCGGCGCTTGGCCCGCAGTTCATCGCCGACGCGCTCGGGACTGCGCAGGATCCAATGGGTATTTATTTCTTCGACAACACCGATCCGGATGGATTCGACCGCGTGCTCGACAAGATCGACAACGAGCTGGCGCGCACGCTTGTCGTCGTCATTTCGAAATCGGGTGGAACGAAAGAAACACGGAACGGAATGCTGGAAGCGGAAGCGCGCTTCAAAGCTGCCGGCTTGGATTTTGCGAAACATGCGGTCGCAATCACCGGCGTCGGCAGCGATCTCGACGAGCTTGGGGAGAAAAATGGATGGCTCGCGCGGTTCCCGATGTGGGATTGGGTCGGTGGACGCACTTCGGTGATGAGCGCGGTCGGGTTGGTGCCGATGGCATTGGAAGGTTTCGACATCGACAATTTCCTGGCCGGTGCGGCGGCAATGGACGAGCAGACAAGAGCGAACGATTTCCGGCAAAACGCCGCGATGCTGCTGGCATTAATGTGGTTTCATGCCGGCAACGGTCGCGGCGAAAAAGACATGGTGGTGCTGCCATACAAAGATCGGTTGCTGCTCTTCAGTCGATATCTTCAGCAATTGGTGATGGAATCGTTAGGCAAAGAGAAAGATCTCGACCGCAAAACCGTCAATCAAGGGATCGCCGTTTACGGAAACAAAGGATCGACTGATCAACACGCTTACGTGCAGCAACTGCGCGACGGCGTCTTGAATTTCTTTGTCACATTTATTGAAGTAGCGAAAGATCGCTATCGTGCCCCGTTCCAAGTGGAAGACGCTGTTACGAGCGGTGATTATCTCCACGGCTTTCTCCGCGGAACGCGCGCGGCGCTTTATGAGAAAGGACGTGAATCGATCACGGTGAGCATTTCTGAGGCGAATGCATTTAACATCGGAGCGTTAATCGCTCTCTACGAACGCGCGGTCGGCTTCTACGGGCCACTGGTTAACATCAACGCTTATCATCAACCAGGAGTAGAAGCGGGAAAGAAGGCGGCGACACGTTTGCTACAGTTGCAAAGCGAAGTGCGCGGAAAACTTTCGCCGGGAGCCGGAAAGACAGCGGAGGAAATTGCACGCGCGCTCGACGCCGACCCGGAGGATGTCTTCCACGTGCTGCAACACCTTGCGAGCAACGATCCACGCGTGCAGATTTCGAAAAGTGAAGAGCCATCCGATGACAAGTTTTCCCTCGCGGAATAGCATTTGCTCGATGTCACCCTGAACTATGTCGAGCTCTTCCGAGCAAGCAGGGAACGAGCCTCCGAGCGTGCCGTGGCCGGACATGGTAAAGTTTGTCCGGCAACTAAGTCACGATATTCGAAACAATTTGAACGCAGTCGAGCTGCAATCGGCTTACCTGGCTGAGCTGGCTGAAGAAACGGAAATGAAGGACAAGATTCAGCGGCTGCGCGAAATGATTTCTGAAGTCGGATCCAATTTGCAGCGGCTAACGGCCCGCCTCAGTCAGGTCAGCCCCACTGCCATTTCCTATCCAGCGGCGGATTTCATCGAAGATTTGAAGCAAAAACTGGCGAAGGATTTTGCGGATAACGCGGCCGACGTGACTTGGGAGGTGCAACTGAAGGATGCGGCGTTACAAATCGATCCGCAGTTGGCGCAGGAAACTTTTCTGGAGCTTTTCAGCAACGCTTTTCAACACGAACGCAATCCTAAGGCGATCTCGGTGAAAGCCTACCTCGGCAAAGATCGTTTCGTGTTCGAGCTGCGCGAACCGAAAGCGCGTTTCGAATTGTCGACTGAAAATTGGGGACGCGAACCGCTACAAAACGTGAGCCAGGGCCATTACGGACTCGGGCTAAACCGTGCGCGTTCGATTGCCGAAGCTCACGGTGGCGATTTCCAGGCGGAGTACGATCAAAAAACATCGACGCTCGTGACCACAGTCACGCTACCATCTTTCCCGGCGGAAAAATCTTAAGAGTGATGAAAGAGAGTCGACGCATTTTGATTATCGATGACGAGCGACCGATTTTGCTCACACTCGAAGCGTTGCTCAGCCGTCATGGATTTGAGACTGAGACCGCCGCCACGGCCGCGGCCGGAGTGAAAGCATTGAAAAATAAAGCGGCGGCGCTCGTTCTCCTTGATTTGCAATTGCCGGACGCGGAAGGATTGCAAATGCTTGATCAAATCAAAACCCAGCGACCGGAAACGCAGGTCATCATTCTGACCGCGCATGACACGCTCAACAACGCGATCGAGTCAATCAAGCGCGGCGCATATCATTTTATCAGCAAACCATACGCGCCAGAAGAGCTGCTTAGCCTGGTGGAAAAAGCGCTGGAGAAGCAGTCGCTTCTTCGTGAAACGCAAAAGCTGCGAAAGAAAACCGAAGAACTCGAGAAACGCCTGGAAATGGTGGAAACTCGTTTCACGCCGGTCTTCAAAAGCAAGTCGATGCAGGAAATCGAGGAACTGATCGACGCGATGGCTCCGTCGGAAGCCAATGTGTTGATCACTGGGGAGAGCGGCGTCGGCAAGGAAGTGATCGCGAATTTGATTCACCGCCGGAGCCGTCGCGCCGAACGGGCGATGGTGAAACTGAACTGCGCGTCCTTCCCGCAGACGATGATCGAGGGCGAATTGTTCGGTTATGTTAAAGGCGCGTTTACCGGCGCGATGAACGATTTTCCGGGAATGATCGGAGAAGCGAACGGCGGCACGCTGTTTCTGGACGAGATCTCGGACATGCCGCTTGATTTGCAAACGCGTTTTCTGCGAGTGCTCCAGGAGCGTGAATATCGGCCGCTCGGAAGCACCCGCGTGCTGAAGGCGGATTTCCGCGTAATCGCGGCCACGAACCGGCCGATTGCCCAGGCGCTGGCGGAAAACCGGCTTCGCTCGGATTTGTACTATCGGCTCAACACCTTTCAGATCGAGGTGCCGCCATTGCGCGAGCGAAAACAGGACATCCCGCCCCTGGTCACGTTCTTCGTAAAACAATTCGCGCAGCAACTTGGCAAATCTGAACCTGAAATTTTACCGGAAGCATTCCAAAAGTTGCTCGATTACTCGTGGCCAGGAAACGTGCGCGAATTGCAAAATGCGATGGAATACGCCGTGGTGTTGGCAAGGCAAAACACGGTCGGCGTCAAGGAATTGCCAGGAGAATTGCAATTGCCGGCGGCATTGCAACAAATCGAGCGAAGCGTCGTTCCGCAAGGCGTCCAGAGTCTGGACGACATGGAGCGAGTAACGATCCTGCAGGCGCTGGCGCAATGTCACGGGAACAAAAAGAAAGCGGCCGAGCTGCTCGGCATTCAGCGACCAACGCTTTACAACAAGCTCAAGCGCTACGCCATCGAATTGTAAAAAAGCTCCAAAATCCAACATCCAAAGAAGCCCTAATTAACAACGCCACAAATGTGCGTTCGAGCCTTTGATGATTGGAACTTGAAATTTCTCTGGATGTTGGAGCTTGGAACTTGGAATTTAAGTCGAAATGGCGACCTCGCGACATCTTGAGAAGGTCCTGGCCCACGCCGAAGACCAGCTTGCTCTCGCCGGAAAACAGCGGCCGACGGAAGTTCTGCCGACCTACAAAAAATTTCTCAAGCTGGAGGAACATCGGCTTCGTTTGAAACATCAGGCTGGCGGTGGCGGCCGGGAAATCTGCGCCCGTCGCGGCGAACTGGTCGACGTAATTTTGCGACACGTTTTTACGGCCGCTGCCAACGCGGTCGGTCAATCGGAGACTTCTTTGGCGCTGATCGCGCTCGGCGGATACGGCCGGGGCGAACTCAATCCTTTTAGCGATGTCGATGTGATGTTGTTGCACGGTGACGCTGCCGGCAAAGTTTCGCCATATGTGGAGGGGATGGCAGAACAAATTCTTTATCTGCTTTGGGATATTGGTTTCAAAGTCGGTCATTCGACACGCTCAGTCAGAGAGGCTATGGCCCAGGCCAATCGCGACATGCTCACGAAAACGGCAATGCTCGAGTCGCGGTTTCTGGCCGGAGATCGGCTGCTTGCACGAGAGTTTCGCGATCAATTCCGCACGAAATGCGTGGTTGGATCGGAACGCCAGTACGTCGAACTGCGCATGCGCGATCAGGAAGCGCGTCACCGCAAGTTTGGCGACAGCGTTTACATGCAGGAGCCAAACCTCAAGAGCGGCTGCGGTGGCCTACGCGATTATCAAAATTTACTCTGGATGTCGTTTTTCAAAGAGGGCGCGCTGACTACGACGCATCTTGTTGGCAAAGATTGGCTGAGCGAATCGGACCAGCATCGAATCGAGATAGCGTACGATTTCCTGCTGCGATTGCGCACGGACTTACATTACCTCTCCAAACGCGCGGCGGACATTCTTCATTTGAACTTGCAGGAGGAAATCGCGCGGCGGTTGCGGTACCGGGAAAAGAGCGGCCAGCGCGCGAGCGAAGCGCTGATGCGCGATTATTACAAACACACTCGAAACATTTTCCGTGTAACGGAACGCATCACCGAGCAGTTTGCCAGCGGCTACGCGACCAGCGGCACCCGCGCGCTCTTCAGCTTTTTACCTCTCCGGCGCGGCACTGAAACCCGGGTGGGATCATTCTTCGTTCGGCATGGCCAGCTACAGACTGATCGGCGAGACCTCTTCAAGACCGATCCTTTAGAGATGATGACTGCCTTTCAACGCGCGCAGGAGCACAATGTCGATCTTAGCCCAGAGCTGGAGGATTTGCTCAGCCGGGCACTCGGGCAAATCACTCGCACGTATCGCTACGCCAAAGGGCCACGCGAAATTTTCAAAGCAATTTTATCAAGAAAAGGTGAGGTCGGCCGCGCTTTGCGGCTGATGCACCGGGTCGATTTTCTCGGCCGCTATGTTCCCGAGTTTGGCCAGCTGACTTGCCTGGTGCAGCACGAATTTTTTCATCGTTACACCGCGGACGAGCATACCCTGCTTTGCATCGACAAACTCGACGCGCTCATGCGAACAAACGATTCGAAATTGATCGCCTATCGTCGTCTTTTCGAGAATCTGGAAGACCCGTTCGTGCTTTATCTAGCTTTGCTTCTGCACGACACGGGACGGGCAGTGGGTGCGCGCCCGCATTCCGAAGCAAGCGCTGTTTTCGCGCAAAGTGTGGCCAAGCGCCTGCAGCTTTCGCCGGAGCAAAGAAAATCGCTGATTCTTCTAGTCGACCATCACGTGACTCTCTCCAGCACCGCGCAGCAGCGAAACCTCGATGATCCAGCGACGATTGCGGAGTTTGCGAATGTCGTTCGAAACCAAAAGAATCTCCACGCACTGATGTTATTAACCCTGGCCGACGGTCAGGGCACGAGCGGACAGAGTTGGTCGGATTGGAAGGAATCACTTGTCTGGCAACTTTTTCAGGCCACTTCGCAGTACCTCGCCGACCAAAAATCTTATCACGAGCAAACCAAGATCGAGCGCGAGAGCTTGGAAGCGGCAGTGGCTGCTGAGCTGCCATCAGATTTTGGGGATGAAATCGAAGCGCACTTCGAATTTATGCCGGACAATTATTTTCGGGCATCTGATGTTCCCGAAATTGTTCAGCATCTCAATCTGGTTCGATCTTTTTTCGAGAACTCCTCGACTCAACTCGATCAGCCACTCGTGCCGGCGGTGACCTGGGAAGCGTTTCCGCAATTCGGGCATAGCATCGCTTCTTTTTGCACGTGGGACCGTCCGCATCTTTTGGCCAAAATCGCTGGATCGTTTTCGGTTGTTCCGCTCAATATTCTGAGCGCCGACATTTTCCCGCGCGAAGACCACGTCATTCTGGCCGTTTTTCGTGTTTGCGATACGAAAGGACAGGCCGTGACCGAGGCACAAGACCGCGCTCGGGTGGAAAACACGCTGGGTCACGCGCTCGAAGTTGAAACCTTTGAGTTTGCGCCGTTGCTCGAGGAAGCGCGCCATAAGATCCAGCATCGGCGCCTGCAGGAGCTGGAATTCCCGGCCGGAATTGCGATCGATAACAAAGCGCATCCGACTTACACGTTGGTTCAGATTGAGGCGCCCGATCGCGTCGGGTTGCTTTACGATTTAGTGACGGCGCTCGGACAGGAAGGAACCAACATCGTTCTCTCGCGTATCAGCACCCAAAAAGGCGCTGCCATCGACACATTTTATATCACCGACAGCAGCAGTCGCACTAAAATTACTGATTCACATCGAATCACCGCACTGCAGCGCCGTTTGCGTTCGGCGATTCTGGGCGGACCCGCGCACTGATTTGCGCGGAATGAGCTGGCGTAGACAAGTCGTCTGCTTATCGTCCCGAAATTCGAATGAACGCGCTCATTCTCGCCGCCGGGTATGCGACACGACTCTATCCGCTCACGCTGAATAAGGCGAAGCCGCTATTAGAAGTCGGCGGAAAACCGATCATTGAATGGGTTTTGGACAACCTCACCGCCGTTCCCGGCTTTGGCGCGACTTACATTGTGACGAATGACAAGTTCGCCACCGATTTCCAGAACTGGGCCAACGCTTACCAAGATCGACATCGTGGGATGCGGATCAAAATTATCAATGATGGATCAAAAAGCGATGATGATAAGTTAGGCGCGATCGGTGACATAAACCTCGTTTTAACCCGACAGAATTTAACCAACGACGATTTGCTGGTCATCGCCGGGGACAATTTGTTCCAACAATCACTCACAGAATTCGTGAACGCGGCCAAACGTTCGCAAGCCACAGTTGCCGTTTACGATGTCGGTGATCTCCAAGCCATGAAAAAATATGGCACCGTGACACTCGACAGACATGGTGTGATCACAAACTTCGAAGAGAAACCGGACAAACCGAAAAGCACCCTGGCCGCGGTCGCGCTCTATTTTTACTCGCGCGAAGTACTGCCGTTATTCACGACTTATCTCGCCGCCGGCAATAATCCGGACCAGCCGGGACTGTTCTTGCAATGGCTCTACACCCGCAAACCGGTCAACACTTTCGAAATCAAAGGTCGCTGGCTCGATATCGGGAGCAAAGAGACACTCGAGAACGCAGACAAGATTTTTGCCAAGATCAAAACGTGATTGTCAATTTTACGGCATCCTAAATGACGACTGACGAAGGAGGCTCGAATGAACAAATGACGAAGGTACATAAGCCCACTTCAGTTCCGTTATTTGGATTTCGGCACTCTTTCGACGTTCGTCATTCGTGCTTCGTCATTTCAATCGGCCTTCGTCGAACTCGATCAGATCGAAGTAGGTGCGGATATCTTTGCGTCCCGCACCGCCAGATTGTTTTAGAAAATGACTGAATCGCGCCTTTTTGGCGGCGGTGTCGGGATGGCGTGAAATCATCGCCTGGTTCCAATGTTCAATATCGCCGGCGGAATGTTTTAAGCCGTTCTTTTCGATCCAGCCCAAGATCGCGTCATCGTTTTCCAAGCGATGCACCGCCTCTTCGAAAGCGTCGCCGTCGAGCTTGAGAAAGCTGAGGAGATGTTTGTCGAAGCCGACCGTCTTGTAGTTGTAACCATCGAGCAGTCCTTTGCGATGAAGCTTTGCCTTGTCGATCAAGCGCGGAAGGTGAACGTAGCCGCCGAGCTTTTCGTACGGACTGCGCGGATGCAGTCTTCGCATGGGAGAACAATTACGTTGCGTGCAACGGCTGGGCCGCGGTCAACGGCACCTCTGACTCAGACTTCTTCTCGGCTGTTTTTGTTTCGGGCAACAGCTCGCCCTGAGTGAGATTGGCCTGACCGATGACAAGCTGCCCGGAAAACATTCCGCCCTTCTCGATCGCGATTGATTTCGCAGTCACGTTGCCGTCCAAGGTGCCGGTTTTGTAGATTGTCACGGACCCAGTGGCCACAATCTCACCCGACATTCGCCCCTTGATGTCGATGTTCGTCACCCTCACGCGTCGAAAGCATTGGATGTCGGATTTTCGCTCAACCGTCATGTGTTGCGCGCCGATACGGCCGGGAATTTTTCCGACCAGGCTAATCGTCATCGATTCCGCGCACTCAAGATTGCCGCGGAGTTTCCCTTCAACAATCGCCGAGCTGCAAATCACGCTGGTGCTGCTGAGATCGCCCTTGGTGGTCAAATGGAGGTCGCCGCGAGTGCGAATCGATCGGCTGAAGCTGGTGGTGATTTTGTAATCGCGCAGATCGATGTGCGCGCTGCAGCCGGGGCAATTGGTCGAGGTCGCCGCATCGCTAACTTCGTGTTTGCGTTTGCATTCGAAACAAGAGACGAGCCGATTACGTTGCCGACTCCACATCGCCTCGAGCCTTCGATGGAGCGGCAACTCCGCGGGCGCAGCCGAGTCGTCCTTGAGCTTCAGACCAGGCTTGGGCGCAGACGGGGAAAAGGAACGTCCGCACTGCCGGCAAATCGTCGTCTTCGCCGCCACATATTCCATCTGCTTAAAGCCACAGTGCGGGCATTCCACACTGGCCTTGGCAGGCGAGGATTTGGTCACTAGTTCAGAAGGCGAAGGTCAAATTCTTAACCGCGAGCCGCGAAGGCAGGCTTGGCTGATTCTTCGTGGCGAACAACTTCTGGCCGGCTGCCGGATGACGCCGCCTTGACGCTCATCCCGCTGGAAACTTCGGATTTTCCAATAAAGGTGGCGCCTTCTTCGATAATGAGGCGGGCCGCCTTCAAATCTCCCTGAAGCGTGCATTTCGATTTCAATTCGCAACGCTCGCTCACGGTAATGTTCCCCTGCACCTTGCCGTAAATTGTGATCGACTTGGTTTTGATTTCCGCGCGGATGTCTGCGTTCTCGCCGACCGTCAACGCCCCGTCGGAATTAATTTCGCCTTCGACTTTGCCATCGATCAAAAGCTCCTTTTGGAACTTGATCGTGCCTTTGATTTCGACGTCGCTGGAAAGGACGTCTTTGCCGGAATGTTCAGCCATAAACTTTTTGTAATCGTTTGTTGAGGATTTTAGTTGGTCGCCGTAGGCGGGTCGGTTGGAATCATCACCCCCTGAACTCAGCGATCCTTCTCCGATCGACGAGATCGTCTTCTGCGGGATGAATTTTTTCAACACGCGCTATTATTGTAATGGTTATTCACCTTGTCAACGAGTTCGAGAGAGAAAAGCCAACTTTTCTACAATTTATCCGCAAAACGGAACAATTTGGCGGTTTGGTTCTGGCCCGAAAGAACCAAATACGGCGGGGCCTGCCCGGGTGTCCGGTCGAGAATGCGACCGATCGCGTGGTCGGGGACGGTCGCACCGAGCAGATCGCTGGAATTTTGGGCGACCCGCCCCCAGTCGTAGGCTAAGATCCAGTCCACTCGCCGATTACGAAGGATTTCACGTGCGCTGAGGAGATCTGTCGCCAGAAAAAAGCGCGCGCTGTCGGCGATGCCATTCAAAGCTTCATGCGAACTGCCAGCAACGTCGGGTTGGTTCGACCAATATGAAATCGCCGGGGACAACCACCACGGCGCGAGACACGCGTGCGTTTGCGCGGAACGAATAGACATCGCAAGTTCGCGGAGCTGGATTGATTCGTTTCGACGCTCGATTTGAGCGGCAAGCTCCGCTACGTTAGGCGAAATTCGCGCGTCCCAGAACTGAAGAACCGGCAGCATCGACAACGCAAACGCAATCCACACCGCCACGCGGGATTTGACCGGCGCCAGCAGAGCCGGCAGCGCGATGACGAAAACAGCCATAAAAAAGTAACTCCAACGCGCCTGCCAAACCGTCAGCAGAAACGTCGCGACAAGTAGAGCAAGAATAAACCTTGGCAGCGGGACTCGCTTGCGAATCGAATACCAAATCAGAATTGGTGCGATGGCGATGATGTAACCCGCCCAAGCGAACCAAATTCGATTCACCGGTGAGACGTGCGCCAGCTCACCAATCGTGCGCGCCCAATTTGCGAATAGCGAACTTGATTGAAAGATCGCGAATGTCGGAACGCGCCGTTCAACGAGCAACGCAATCGCGACAATTCCGGCAAAAACAATCCAACCGATTTGCCGGTTCCAAGCGACGAGACGATGTCGATCTTTCGTTAGGCCAATCAAGACAACCGCTGAGAGCAAGATAAGCGGCTCGTAAAACGAAACCCAAAGCGCCAGACTCCACGCGATCCCGCTGACAACGCTCCAAGGCTGCGATTCGTTGGTTGGCAAACTCCACTCAGCGCAGACGCCAATTGTCACGAGCAAGATGAGCAAGGATTGATGATCCGGCCGGCCCAGCTCCGTTCCGTGAACGAGAATCGGGCTGATTCCATAAAGAATCAGCATGGCCCAGCGATAACGGAGTTTCATTCCCCGCGACCACCACCAAAGAAACCAGCCGGCGAACAGCGCGAGAAATGGCGCGACAATTGCGCCAGCGAAATCAATTGGCTGCGCTGTGAATGGCTTGAGCAAGATCGACAATGAGAAAATTAAATAATCGAGCGGCGCAGTCGTGTGTGGTGTTGTTCCTTGCGGAAAATTCTCGAAGTCGTGATGCCGCAGGATCCGCCCGGGATGTTCGACGCACATTCGCACGCGCGTCATCCGCGCGTAGCAATCAGCGTCGGTGAAATAAATATTTCCGTCGACGAAAACGTCCCGATAATTCGCGCACCGCGTTGCCACAACGAGTGCGCTCAGAATCAAGATCTCGAGAACGACCAAGAGAACGCGGATCAATCGCTGCACAAGACCGATAATCGCAAATCCAAAATCGAAAATCGAAAATGAAATTGGGCCCGCCTGGATTCGAACCAGGGACCAAGGGATTATGAGTCCCCTGCTCTACCGCTGAGCTACAGGCCCTCCGCCTCTTCGAATTAACACAGCGAATGAGTCGTGACCAATCCCGAAAGCGATCCTTCGGAAGGCAATGCCCTACTCACCTGCCAAGTCAGCGCTTTGACTTCAACAATTCGGCGATCTTTTCTTCCAGTTTAGTAGCCGAGACCGGTTTTTTGAGATAGGCATCGCCGCAAACCGAGAGCGCGGCTTCTTGTTCCTGGTCGCTGGCGTAGGCGGAATAATAAAACACGGGAACCTTCGGCTGCAGTTGATGGATCTCTTGGCACAATTTGATCCCGCTGCCATCGGGCAGCCGCACGTCCAAAATGCAGAGGTCGAACTTGAATTGTTTGGCGAGCTCCAACGCTTCCGCGCTTGTTCCGGCTGTCGCCACGACGTAGCCAAAGTCGCGCAGCGACGCCGAGATCATCAGCCGAATATCCGGATCATCATCGACATGAAGAACGTGGGGTTTCGCGGTGCTCTCTTTCTCAGCAGACATTTCGATCAGAAGTCATGCGTCCTCACGCAAACGTTCGGCAAGATAACCATCAAAGTCAGGAGCGTCCGGCATGCGCAGCACATGTTTAATCCAAGCCGCGCGCTCAAAGGATTGCAAATGCAGATCCCAAACGCAAACTGACGAGTCCGCCGGTTTCGCCGCTGCCAACTTCTCCGGATCGTTGTCTCGGGAAAGAAATATGCGGTGAAACAATTCGTTCTCGTTTCCCCAAAAATCCACGAACACGAAGGCGGCGTCGCGACCGTCATGAACACCGATAAATCCAACTCCGTAATTGTTTACTTTTTCTTTCGACAATTGGTGGCGCGCGATCTGTTTTGCCGCAAGTAACAGCGATAATCGCGGCAATTCCCCGCGACAGGCAATTCCATATAGTTTCATTCGCCAAGTAATGCCAGTGGCTCGGACCAATAGTCAGCAGTTCGATGAAACGAAAAGCGCGCGGTGCGTACGCCTGCATCGTTCGAACGACATCTTATTCCTCACTGCGCTGGCAAAATTTTTCCGCTGACTTCACCGAAGCCAACGCGGTAGCCATCGCCCTGACACCAGCCCGTGAGAGCAACAGTGTCCCCGTCTTCGAGCCATTTGCGCGTCTCGCCGTTCGGCAATTTCAATGGATTCGCACCGCGCCATGTCAGCTCGAGCAAGCAGCCGCGCGATTCTTCGGTCTCGCCGCTGATCGTTCCACTCGCGAGCAAATCACCCGGCTGAAGATTGCATCCGCCAATGGCGTGATGCGCGAGCTGCTGCGAAACACTCCAGTAAAGGTTTTGAAAATTCGTTCGCGTAATCGAGTGCGGCGATTTCATCTTCGCCGTTCGCAGTTTCGCTTCGAGTTGGATGTCGAAAGTGAAATCATTCTTCGCGCGAAGATACGGTAACGGTTCCGGATCCTGTCGCGGCAGCGGTTGCCGAAATGGTTCCAACGCTTCCAACATCACAACCCACGGGGAAATGCTCGTGCAAAAGTTTTTCGCCAGAAACGGACCGAGCGGTTGATATTCCCACGCCTGGATATCGCGCGCGCTCCAATCATTCATTAACACGAAACCAAAAATGTGATCGAGCGCACGATCGATTGGCACCGGTTGGCCTAACGAATTCCCCGGGCCAATTAAAAACGCCATTTCAAGTTCGTAATCCAAACTTTTCGTCGGACCGAACAGGGGCGCCGTTGCATCCGGTGGTTTAATTTGCCCCTGCGGCCGCCGCACGTCTGTCCCGCTCACAACCACCGAACTCGCTCGACCGTGATACGCGACCGGCAGCCACTTCCAATTCGGCATGAGCGCGTTCTCCGGACCGCGCAACATCGTTCCGACATTGTGGGCGTGATGATAGGACGAATAAAAATCCGTGTAGTTGCCGATTTTCACGGGCAGCTGCATCACAACATCGGATTGCCGATGCAACACGCGCTCACGCAGTTTCTCATCCTCGCGCAGCGTCGGCGCTTCGGCCGAAAGAAGCTTTTGCAAAAGCTCGCGAACTTTGCGCCACGCCGGTCTCCCGAGCGCAAGAAATTCATTCAACCAATCGCGCGACATAGCTGCCGAGGTCTCGGGCGGCAAATCTTTGAACAGTCCGCAGCGTTCCAGCGCGGAAAGATCGACAACGTACTCGCCCAGCGCGACGCCGATTCGAGCCGGCTTGTCCCGCGGCTTGAAAACGCCGAACGGCAGATTCTCCAGCGGAAAATGCGAGTCTTTTGCGATCTCGATGAACGAACGAAGAGCCATGCTTATGATTTAACCACCAAGATCACAAAGGACACGAAAAGTTATTTTTCCTCAAAGTTCCCTTCTTCGTGGAGACTAAAGAAGTGCCAACGCGCGCAAATCTTCGCGCGGTTCATCAAAACTACAGCTCCCGAATGAGGTTACGAATTTCCGGCGCGCCTTGATGCGATCGATGGTGACCTCCCAGTCGCGCCAGGCAAACACTGTGTCGTGAAATTCGAATGAATCGGCGCGCTGGTCTTCGAGCATTTCAATCGTTTGCGCCTCGTCCCAATGATGCTCAGCCGAAAGCACCCCCGCGCCGAGCACGTTCAAAAATCCATGCATCTCGGTTTTCACTTCATCGTGAAATTTCCGGACAGGATGATGCAATCCCGCCGTGAACTTGATCGGGACATGATGTTTCGTGGAAGAGATCAAGGCGCGCGCGATCTGCACTGAGCTCGGGAACGCATCCGCAGTGACTCCGCCGACGCGTAGTTTGTAGCCAAACGCTGGTTGCTTCGCGCGCGCGAGTAAACCGATCGTCTGCTCTGCCGATTCGGCCGGCGTCTCCCAGAAAGTTTGCAATTTCAAATCGGCGAGCGGGGCGGCCGCCTCATTCAGTCGCGCAAGATCGACATCCTGGGGAAGAAACATTTCCAGCTGAATCACCGAGATGAGATCGACGTGCTGCCTTTGAAACGACCGGATTGTTTCGGCGGCATTCGTAAGCTCCGCTAGAAAATCTGCCGCGTTCTCGGCCTTGGCGCCCAAAGCGGAAACGCGCAACTGATGATGTTTGTCGAACTGCGACACCAGCGCTTTCGCGTCCGAGAATTTCGCAACCGGCAAAACAAATGCCGAGAGCACCCAGGAATCGTTTGAACGAATGTACTGCGCATGATTTTTTAGCGCCTCTTCCAATCCCAGATTGCAGGGCGGAAACATTCCCGCGTAATCAATCGACCGCGTCAGCAGGGTTCGCAGAGATGCCGCAGCCATGAAAACAATTCAGCGCAGAATTTTCTTTGGCGTCAACTCGCTAGATAATCGCTCCTTATGGGAAGAGGCCGCGCATTTTTTTCGCCTTCATTACCCGTTCAACGCCGATCGCCATAGCGGCGGTACGGTGAGAAATCTTGTGTTCTTTGGCACGACGAATCACCTGGGTAAAAGAATGTTCGAGAATGCGGAAAAGTTTGTCGGTTACTTCCGTCTCGCTCCAGAGAAACGCTTGCAAACCTTGCACCCACTCGAAATAAGAAACAATCACGCCGCCGGCATTACACAAAATGTCCGGGATCACGAAGATTTCGTCCCAGCGTTTCTCCAAAATTAAATCGGCCTCGGGCGTGGTCGGGCCGTTCGCGGCTTCGGCGAGGATGCGGCACTTTAGTTTGTCGGCGTTTGTTCCGTTAATCACGCGGTCGACTGCCGCGGGCACGAGGACATCGCACGGCATGGTGAGAAGATTTTTGGGATCGACATGCTCGTCCTCGTGAAATGCGCGCAGGTTTCCTTTTTTCAAAACATGTTGCTCGGCCGCCTGGACATCGATTCCTTTTGGATTGTAGATCGCGGCGTAGGCGTCGCTGATGCCGATGACTTTGACGCCGCTCTTGTAAGCAAGCGAAAGGGCCGCAACTGCGCCGACGTTTCCAAAACCCTGAATGATCGCGGTACACTTTTCGGGATCGATCTTCAACATGTTCAGCGCGCGCTCGATCAAATAAACGACGCCACGTCCGGTCGCTTCGCGTCGGCCTTCGGTCCCGCCGATGGCAACCGGCTTGCCGGTGACGATTTCGTTCACAGCATAACCCATGTAGACCGAGTAAGTATCCATGAACCAGGCCATGATTTGCTCGTTCGTCCCCATGTCCGGGCCCATGATATCGGTGTGCGGTCCGACAAACGAAATCATCTCCTGCATGTAACGGCGCGAAACCGCTTCGAGCTCGGTGCGCGATAATTTGGCTGGATCGCAAGCTACCCCGCCCTTCGCACCGCCATAAGGTAAATTTGCCAGCGCGCATTTCCAACTCATCCACATCGCGAGCGCGGCCGTCTCACCCATCGACAGTGACGGGGCGAAGCGTGTCCCGCCTTTGGTTGGCCCGAGGGTGAGGTGATGTTGAACGCGATAACCTTGAAACGTTTTCGTGCTGCCATCGTCCATGTGGACCGGCAGCGTGACCGCGATTGCACGCTTCGGGTACATCAACCGCTCGCGATCGTTCTTGTCGATGCTGAGGTAATCGGCAATGACCTGGAACTGGTCGCAGGCCATTTTGAAAACTTCGTCGTGGTAAATCGTCATGAAACGAGAGGCGGTGTATCCGCCGGAAAAGTGCAGATGCTATTTGCCTTGGATAATCGTCGCGTCAAATGCTAAGCGGCACAAGGCTTGTCCTGCTCGCGCCGCCGTACTTTTGGCGAAGGAGCTAGCGAAGTCGAATAGATCGACAATCGCTAACGAATCCGTAACGTCTCCGCCGACACATGAAAATTGAAACTCTCGCCGTGCACGCCGGTCAGCGGATCGATCCCGCCACCGGCGCCGTTTCAGCGCCCATCCACCTTTCCACCACCTTCGAACGCGACGTGGAAGGAACTTACTCGCGCGGATTCATGTATACGCGCAACAACAATCCGAATCGGCAGGCACTCGAGGAAGGAATCAGCGCGCTCGAAGGGGGCGCGGGCGCGGCCGCGTTCGCCTCCGGAACGGGGGCGACCGGCGCAATTTTTCAAGCGCTCGCACCGGGGGATCATGTTGTCGCGCACGTCGATGCGTACTACGGAACGTCGCGATTACTACGCGAAATTTTTCTGCGATGGGGACTTGAAGCTGATTTCATCGACATGAGCGATCTAGCCGCAGTGAAAAAAGCGCTGCGCCCGAAAACGAAACTGGCCTGGATGGAAACGCCTTCCAATCCGCTACTCAAAATTGCCGATCTCGCCGAGATCTCGAAAGTTGCGCATGACGCCGGCGCCCTTTGCATTTGCGACAATACCTGGGCGCCCATTCTTCAGCGGCCGTTCGGCCTCGGCACCGATTTTATTCTTCACTCCACCACAAAATATTTCGGCGGCCATTGCGACGTTCTCGGCGGAATCGTGATCGCGAAAAGTGACAACGATCTGTTTCAGCGGATTCGCAATATTCAATATGAAGGCGGCGCGGTCCCATCGCCTTTCGATTGCTGGTTGATTCTGCGGGGAATGCGAACCCTGCCCTGGCGGATGCGCGCGCATTCGGAAAACGCAGCGAAGGTTGCAGAGTTCCTCGCCAGCCACGGCAAGATTGAGCGCGTCCATTATCCGGGCTTGCGCTCGCATCCGGGCCACACAATCGCACAGAAGCAAATGTCGATGTTTGGCGGGATGCTCTCGTTCGAAGTGAAAGGCGGCCGCGAGCCCGCGATGAAAGTCACGAATAACACGAGAATTTTTACCCGCGCGACCAGTTTGGGCGGTGTGGAAAGCTTGATCGAACATCGTGCATCGATCGAAGGCCCGGGGACAACTTCACCGGAAGGTTTAATCCGACTGTCGATCGGCCTCGAGAACGCCGATGACCTGATCGAAGATCTCGATCAAGCGCTCGGATGACTCCTTGAGCCAGTGGATGCCTGGCTGTGTTTCCAGTAACACCGGCCTTCAGGCCGGTGCTCAGAGCGTGCACTCGAGAAAGCCGTTTAAACAGCCTTCGCCTCACATTCATCCGCGGCTTACCGGCTTAAAAGCCGGTGTTAAGCGCGACGAAAACGGCGGCGAACTAATTCAACAACGTCGTGCACTTCGGCGATGCCGAGCACGTAGGCCGCGCCGAAAAACACTCCGGCACCGACGGCAATCGTAATCATCAGCGCCAGGAAATTCTTCCACGCCGCATGATGTACCTGGACAGAAAAGAAAAATGTGGACGCCAGCCAGCAGATGGCAGCCAGTCCGATTCCCGCGAACAAAAGTTTGGCAATTGTCTGAAACATCGCGCCAGTCTCAAGCCGGCCGGTGTAATGACGCATCATCGAGTAAAGAAATATAAAATTCGTGATCGCGACCATGCTGGTAGAGAAGGCGAGGCCGCGATGTCCCCAATGGAGATAAAAGGTAAAGAGCCAGTTGAGAGAAAAATTTATGGCGATTGAGGTGAGGGTCACGAACATCGGTACATAACGCTTGTTCAGAGCGTAAAACGCGGGCGCAAGCACTTTGTCCGCGGAATATCCCGCGAGGCCGATGGCGTAAAAGCGCAGCGCCGCCGCCGTTTGCACAGTCGCGTAGGGCGTGAATCGGCCATGTTCGTAGATCAAATGAATGATCGGCTCCGCCAAAATGATGAGACCGATGGCGGCAGGAATCGTCAGCAACAAAACAAGCCGGATGGAATGCGCGAGCGCAGAGCGAAACTCGCCGGTATTGCCAACGGCCGCACTGCGCGAAACCAACGGCAAGGTAACGGTTGCCACCGCCACGCCAAAAATTCCCAGCGGCAATTGCATGAGACGAAACGCAATGTTCAGCCATGCAATCGGCCCGTCGCCTAGTCCGGATGCGAAGATGCTGTTTACGGCCACGTTCACTTGCACTGCGCTGGCAGCGATGGTTGCCGGCCCCATCATTCCGAGAATGGTTCGCACGCCCGGATCGCGCCAGTTGAAGTCCAGACAAAATCGAAACCCGACTCGGCGAAGCGATGGGAACTGCACGATCAATTGCAAAAATCCACCGATCAATGTTGCGATCGACAAACCCACCAAACCGCGTTCGCCGAAATGCGGGTGTCGCCAATCGGGTTGCGGATCGAGCCAGTAACAAAGCGCGACGCCACCGATAATCGACCCGAGATTAAAAAAGCTCGACGCCATCGCTGGCATCCCAAAAACGTGTTTCGCGTTGAGCATTCCCATTACCAGCGCGGCCAACGACACCAGAAAGATGAATGGGAACATGATGCGCGTGAGCAAAACGGTGAGCTCCGCTTTTTCGATCGGAAAACCGGGCGCAAGAATGTTGATCAGAACCGGGGCGAAGACGACGCCGAGCAGCGAGACCGCGCTCATGAAAACGAGCGTGAGGGTGGCGACCTTGCTCGCAAGATTCCACGCGGACTTGTCGCCTTCGGTTGCGATTCGCTGTGAAAAAGTCGTGACGAACGCGGTCGAGAGAGCGCCCTCAGCAAAAAGATCGCGCAACATGTTCGGCGCGCGGAACGCAGTTAGAAACGCGTCCATGTTTCGCGACGCGCCGAACAGCGCGGCGAAAACAACTTCGCGAATGAGACCGAGAACGCGGCTGCACAGAATGGCCACGCCAACAATTCCGGTCGCGCGCGTGCTTATTCGCTGAGTTGGCGCCAGAGCCATCGGCGAACAAAGAACAACGTCTGCGAATTTACGAAAGGAAAAACTTCACGATCATATCCACCAATCCCGGTCGCGATTAAAGTCCAGTCGGGAAATTCAGAAATTCCCAGGGCAATTGGAAACGCGCGGATAGATGCGCGGCCAGGGCTTTGACGCCGAACGTTTCGGTCGCGTAATGACCGCCGAGGACAAGATTGATTCCGAGCTCTTCCGCCGCGACCGCCGCCCAATGCGGTGCTTCGCCGGTGATGAACATGTCGATCTTCTCTTGCGCGACCCGGTAAATCTCCGAGCCAGCGCCGCCTGTTACGATACCGATCCGGGCTGTTTCTTTTGGCCCGAAATTGAATGCCTTGATCGGGCCGCACAACACTCTTCTGAGTTTGCGGATGACTTCGGCTCGCGGTAACGCGTCTTTCACTCGCAATCCAACCAGCTCCCCTTTTTCTTCCAGGAACGGTTTCGTCGATTTGAATCCAAGCGCTGCCGCAAGCTGGGCGTTATTGCCGACATCGGGATGAACGTCGAGCGGCAGATGCGCGCTGTAGAGCGCGACATTGTTTTCAAACGCGAGTCTTAATTGCCGACGCAAACCGCCGGCGATCGGTTGTAAACCAGACCAGAATAATCCGTGATGCACGATCAGAAGATCGACATGTTGCTTAGCGGCTTTGGTTAGAACGCGCGTGGATACGTCCACTGCCACGCCAATTTTCATGACGTTGCCGGAGTTTTCGATTTGGAGACCGTTGAGCGCGTTGGGCCAATCTTCGATTTTTCGAACGCGGAGATATTTATCGGTGTATTTAACGATGTCGGACAGCGAGGCCATCTGGCAGCAATTGTAGCGGCGTTTATGTCACACGCCGGAATTAAAAACAGGCGCTCGCCACGGCGAGCGCGCGCCTCTACGACGATGTTTGCTTGACGAATTCGGCGGCTCTTGTGACGTTCAATTGCGATTCAATTCGGACATGGAATACACCGACGCGCCAACGCAGCCAGAATGGGTCAGCACCGAGATGATGCCGTGTCCTTATTGCGGCACGATGCTAACGAAGAATGCGGAATCATGTCCGAACTGCGATTGGACGCGCGAAGCCACTAAACCGGCGGAACCGAAAGCGAGCGATGCGATGGCGATTTTGCTCAGCATGATTCCCGGACTCGGCCACATTTACAAAGGCCATCGCATCGTTGGCGCGGTGTTGCTTTTTCTAGTCACCCCGATCGCTATCGTATTTGGGTTTTTGGCGGCGTTTGCCTCCGCCGGATTTGGCATCGGCCTGCTCGTGTTCTATTGGATCGGCGTCATGATCCACGCCTGGGCCATCGAAGATCGCATCACTCCGACACCGGACGAAGGCGAACAGTATTGATTTCACCTCGCGCTTTACTCACCGAGCATCCACGTCAAGGTGCCGGCACTCGGATTCACGCGTGAAACTGGAAACTGCGGATCGCCAGTAATCACGCGCTCGACCAGCTTGGCCTGCTTTGTCGCGTTCACTAAAAAGCAAACGTGTCGCGCGTGATTGATGAGCGGAAAGGTAAAGGTCAGACGCCAGGCGTTCAGTTTTGAAACGAAGTTCGCGACCACGCGCTGGGTTGTTTCGTCCAGGGCGGCGCTTTCGGGAAACAATGAAGCCGTGTGACCGTCATCGCCAAGTCCGAGCAAAATCAGATCGTGCCGGTACATTTGTTCGCCGCGCTGCGTGGCCAAAAGATCGAGATCGTCCTGATATTGCTGCGCCGCGATTTGCGGATCGATTTCGCCGCGCATTCGCATGATTGATTTTTCAGGAACGCTTGCCGGAACAAACAGAGCTTCGCGCGCCATTCGAAAATTGCTTTGCGCATCGTCCGGAAGGACACACCGCTCATCCCCGAACGTGATCAAAATGCGCTCCCACGGCAAATCGCGGCCAATGCGTGCGACTTCGGAATAAACCGGCCGCGGCGTATTTCCTCCCGACAACGCGATCCGGAACTCATGCCGCTCTGCCAGCGCTTTGTGTGCAAGATCGACAATCAAGTTGGCCGCGTCCGATACGAATTTTTTAGTCCGAACAATTTCGCGACCCATCAGAATGAATGTCGGAACCGCCTCAGCGCCGCGATCGTTTCAGAGTCGGGGCACTGAGGCCCCTTCCACGTTTGTCAGATTGCACAGTGCGATTGGCCGCGCTTTTCCAAATAGCGCTGGTGATATTCTTCAGCGCGCCAGAATTTCGGAGCGGTCTCGATCTGGGTGACGACCGGACGATTGAATTTTCCACTTCCGCTAATCTTTTGCTTCGAGGCTTCGGCCGCGGCTTTTTGTTCCGGCGAATGATAAAAGATCACTGAGCGATATTGTGTTCCAACGTCGGGCCCCTGCCGATTCACCGTAGTCGGATTGTGGTTCGACCAAAAAACATCCAGAAGCTGATCGTAACTGATTTGAGAACGGTCGAATTCCAATTGGACGACCTCTGCGTGTCCAGTCTCGTCGCTGCAAACATCTTCGTAGGTAGGGTTCTCTTTTGTGCCACCGGCATAGCCAACGGCAGTGGAGGTCACCCCTTTCAGATTGCGGAAGGTTTCTTCCACGCCCCAAAAACACCCCGCCCCGAACGTCGCTTTCTCCGTCCCCATCCCGAATGATCGAATGAATAACCCTGCGCCGCAACAGCATCAATGGTTGTCATCCTGATCCCGTAGCCGCGGGAGAAGGATCTGCCATAAGCTCTCGCGTCACACAAGGTCCAACAGCGTGATCCTGACTTCGATTGGGAGATTCCTCACTCCGTTCGGAATGACGAGATGGTCGAGTTGGCACTTGAATTCTAACCAATGCGCAACAACGATGTTTATGTCATGGCCGCACCGACCACAGTGGACCAAACTCGCGCGCCGATCCCGATTCGGTTGCTCAACCGATGCGGCGCCGCGCTGGAAAAAATTGGTATAAGATCGACATCGCCCTCTGCCGGCGAATTGATCGAGAGAGCAAAGCGCCGCTGTGATCTGGAGGACTTTGGCAGCGGCGACTTTTTCGAACCGCTCTCGCGTTTGCTGGGATCCTGCCATCGCGAGGCGCGGTTGAACGTGATTGGAAAAATGGCGCTGCGGAGCGATGCCGTGCGCATTTTGTGCAATCGCCTTCTGCTCGTGCGCGATCGCCGAATTTATTCTGAGATCGCGCATCAAAAAATCCGCGAGCCATTATTCATTGTTGGCTTGCCACGAAGCGGAACGACTCTGTTACACATTCTCCTCGCCGCCGATCCTGCGCACCGAGCGCCGCTAACCTGGGAAGTGATGTCGCCATCACCGCCGAGTTCGGAAGATCGACAACAGCGAATTCAGCAGGCGTCCCGAAATCTCGCTGTCTTGCGCTGGCTGGCGCCAACTTTCGAAAGCGTGCACGCGACCGGCGCCGAGTTGCCACAGGAATGCGTATCGCTGATTAGTCCGACCTTCATGAGCGATCAATTCGACACGATGTATAACGTGCCGTCGTATCGCGCATGGTTTTTCAACCAGGACTTACGGCCGGCGTACGAATTTCATCGCCGTTCTCTGCAACATTTACAATTCCGGCATTCGGCGGAACGATGGGTCTTGAAAGCGCCGGCGCACATGTTCGCCGCGCCCGCGTTGTTGTCGATCTATCCGGACGCGCGATTTGTCCAGATTCATCGCGACCCGATTGAAGCGGTCGCTTCGGTTTCAAGTCTCGTTACAATTTTACGGCGCGTCTTCAGCGACGCAGTTGATCCGGTGCAGATCGGTCGCGATGCGCTGACTTATTGGGCGCAAGCGCTAAAAACTTTCATGCACACGCGCGATGAGTTGTCACCTGAGCGCGTTTGCGATCTCCGTTATGACGACGTTCGACGCGATCCGATTGCGGCAGCGGGGCACGTTTACGAACATTTCGGCTGGCCGTTTTCACCAGAAGTCAAAAAGCGAATGAATGCCGTCCTTGCGCAACAAAGCTCGCAAACGAACAGCGTGCATCGCTACGATGCAGCCTACTTCCGATTGGAGGGAATGGACGGGTTCGCGGAGTACTGTGAGCGATTCGGGATTTCATCTTCGGAGGGGAGCCAAAGCGAGCCCGAAGAGGCCGTTGCTTGATTCGTTACTCACTATTCCGCGGTCCTCGACCGTGTCATCCTGATCCCGCAGTCGCGGGAGAAGGATCTCTCAAAGACTAATTGATCACACAATGTAGTCTGGGTGGGCCGGGCTTCGACTGAGATCCATCGCTTGCACCCGGGATGACAAATCACATCGCCATTCCACCGTCCTCGCAGCCGCCTTCGCCAAAGCTATGGTGCGCCGAGGATCACATCACCGTTCCGCCATCAACACACAAGACTTGTCCGGTGATGTAACTCGCCTCGCCTGACGCGAGAAACGCAACGGCACTCGCGACATCTTCGGGCGTGCCGGTCTTGCCGAGTGCAATCTGTGACTGGATCGTTTTCTTAATCTCATCGGACAATCCCGCGGTCATGTCAGTAGTGATGAATCCCGGCGCAATTGCGTTGACGGTGATGCTGCGACTGGCCAGCTCGCGCGCGAGCGATTTCGTAAAACCAATCAGTCCGGCTTTGCTGGCAGCATAATTGGTTTGGCCTGCATTGCCGATCAAACCGATCACCGAAGTAATGTTGATGATGCGGCCGCTACGCTGTTTGATCATCGCGCGAATGATCGCTTGAGTGAAATTGAAGGCGCCGCCCAAATTGGTGTTGATGACCGCATCCCAATCTTCGATCGACATCCGCATGGCAAGTCCATCACGCGTCACACCGGCGTTATTCACGAGAATGTCGATCTTGGTGAAGTCCTGGAAAATCTGCGCACCGATTTTTTGCACCGCGGCATGATCGGCAACGTCAACCGCGTAAGGCTTGGCCGAATCCGCGCGCAAAATGTTTATCTCATCCGCTGTGCGCTTAGCGTTGTCTTCGCTGCGACTCACACACGCGACGCGCGCGCCTTCACTCGCCAGACGGACAGCGATCGCATGTCCGATCCCCCGCCCCGCGCCAGTAACGATGGCCACCTGATTCTCAAATCGCATCATCCGGCCGCAATGCTGCGCGCTCCTCTGGAACTGTCAACAATGCATCATGACGGAGAGAGTTCGCCGGTCATCTGGCGTTAGGCTTTGCCGGCGCCAGCTTGTTCGAAAAGTTTTGCGACTGGAATTTGTAATGCACTCGCAAGTTTCTCAATGCTTTCGATGGAAGGATTTCGAGCCCCCCGCTCCAGTCCGACTCGTACCATCACCGTTACCGGCTCGTTCGAAAAGTTTTGCCACAGAAATGTGCAATGCGCGGGCAAGTTTCTCGATGCTTTGAATAGAAGGATTGCGCGTTCCGCGTTCGACGTCCGAGACGTAAGTCCGATGCAAGCCGGCACGAGACGCGAGTTCTCCTTGGGAAATCCTAAGAACGAATCTCTCGCGTCTGATTGCCGCACCTAAGCCACTCTTCAAACTCGTTTCAGTCCGGTGGTGGGCTTTCACGCTTGAGTAATCTCGACTAGATCTCCCTTCACCAGCGTATTACGATTTTTATCACGGAAAGTTCTCGGAAATCTTCTCTTCCGAGAAAATCCGGGGACCCGTCAGGAACCGAAGACTTCGAGAAACGCGACTTCGAATGCGAGCGCTTCCTGAATATTGCGGCCAAGATGATCTCGCAATTCTTCTAGACGCTGGATTCGTCGCAGCAGTTCCGGCGCGGTGAAGCGTTCCGCAAGCGCGGCGGTTTCCTTTTTTGCCGCAGGCAAATCGCGCCGGGTGACTTTGCTAGACGCTCGCAAAACATCCGACCAAAATTCAAGCAACACCTCCACCAGTGTCGCGCGACGCTGAATGTAGAGACTCTCGGTCAACGCCTTGTAGTAATCTTCGCGATCGTCCAACCAGGCGCCGTCGGTCGAGTTCCGATAACGCGCTTCCTCATTTTTTAATGCCTCAGCAGTTTGCGCTTTGATCTGTTCGCGAACTTTGCCAAGCAACAACTGCATGCCCTGCCCGACACCATATGCTTGCTGGACGCTCCAACTTTTCTCGCGCGCGGCGTCGCGAAGCAATTCCACCAGTTCGGCACGCTCCGGAATTTCGATTTCCTCGCCCTTCGCGGCCAGGGGAATCGCGATGCAACGCGACACGATCGTATCCGGCAAAGCTTCCGGTAACGCACTCAAAAGAAGCAACAACGAATTGCTTGGCGGTTCTTCCAGCGTTTTTAAAAACGCATTCGCTGCTTGCGGTTGCAAACGATCCGCTTCGGCAATGATTGCCACCTTTCGCCGGCCATCGCTGGCGCGCATCTGAAGCCCGTGCTCTAACTCGCGAATCTGCTCGATCAGAATTCTTCTCGATTTCGACTCCGGCTCGGCCACAAAAATTTCGCGCGCCTTTGACGAAAAAACATCATCGGCCTCGGTGCCGTTGACGGCGCTGGCAAGTTTCGCTGCCACTTCGCGCTTGCCGCTCCCGGCCGGCCCCGAAATCAAATAGGCGTGCGCCAAACGTTTCTGATCATGCGCGCGCCGTAGAAATCCGATCGCGGCGTTGCGAGTAAAAGCCATCGTTACATTTTAGATTTCGGATTTTCGATTTCCGATTTCGCAGCAAGCTCCGGGAACCGTTTCACGAGCGTTTCCCAAATCTGCTTCTCGATATCTTGTAGCGATTGCCAGCCCTCGATGAGCGCAATTCGATCTCGGTGCTCTCGCGCGAGTTCTTGATAACCGTCGCGGACGCGCTCGTAAAATTCGTTCGCCTGCTGCTCCATCCGGTCCGGCCGCCGCGGCTGCTGCATGCGCGATCGCGCCGTTTCTAGATCGATATCGAGCAAGAATGTAATGTCGGGCACACAATCGCCGATGGCGAAGGCGTTCAATTGTCGCACGACTTTTCGGTCCAGTTTGCGCGCCGCGCCTTGATAAACGGTTGTTGAATCGAAAAACCGGTCTGCGATCACGCAATTGCCGCTTTCCAGCGCGGGCTTGATCACTTCGCGAACGAGCTGACTTCGACTTGCCTCAAAAAGAAGCAACTCGGTTTCCGGAGTCATGCCCGCGCTCTGCGGCGCGAATTGCAAAAGTTCGCGAATCGATTCGCCAATCGCAGTCCCGCCGGGTTCACGGGTAACAAGAAAAGGAACTCCTAATATCTCGAGCCGCGTCGCCAGCAGTCGCACCTGGGTCGATTTTCCGCACCCCTCAGAGCCTTCAAAGGTGATAAATGGCAAGCGCCCCATGATTTCGATCTTCAAACAAAGATCGACAAATGTCGAACCGCGTTAAGTTGAAGCGATGAAAAATTTCTGGCTCGTAAAACAGGAACCTTCGGGTTACTCCTGGTCCGATTTTGTTGCCGACGGCGGGACGAGTTGGACCGGAGTCCGCAATTACGCTGCGCGGAATAATCTTCGCCGCATGTCCAAGGGAGATGAAGTGCTTTTTTATCATAGCGGCGAAGACAAAGCGGTCGTTGGCATCGCCAAAGTCGCGCGCACGGCTTACCGCGACTCGACCGCCAAAGAAGGCGATTGGAGCGCTGTCGACCTTGTTCCGGTGAAGCCATTGCGACGACCGGTCGCGTTGCGTGAAATTAAAGCAAAGCGAGAGCTGAAGAAGATCGTGCTCGTTCGACAATCGCGCCTGTCGGTCACGCCGCTGGGTGCTGATGAATTTCGAGAGATTCTTCGCATGGGCGGTTGATTTGTCATTCCGAGCAGAGCGAGGAATCTCACAGTCGGAGGGGTGATCACGCTCATTACATTGTGTGACGCACATGTTTGTGGAAGATCCTTCGCTATGCTCAGGATGACAGCGTAACGTCGAGATCCTGAACGGCTACATTTCCGCTTGTTCCGCCGGGTAGCGGGGTCGAAAATTTGGCAAAATGACATCGGCTGTGGCCACGCAGTTTCTGCCGGTTGTCGCGTCGGCGAATGCGACCAAAGATTTTCTAATTGTTTCCCTGCACGACGTAGCGCCGTCCACATGGCCGACAGCCGACAAAATTATTTCCGAGCTGACCCAAAAAGGAATTCGCCATTGCTCGCTCCTGGTCGTGCCCGATTACCATCATCAGGGCGCAGCGATGAAAGACCGACAATTCCTTTCATGGCTGCGCAGCTTGGAAGCAGCCGGGCACGAGATCGTGATCCACGGATATTTTCATGAACGGAGGACGCAAGCGCATGAAACTTTTCTCGAGAAATTCATCACGCAATTTTACACCCAATGCGAAGGCGAGTTTTACGATCTCGGATACGACGAGGCTTTCCGACGAATTAAAGCCGCGCGCGACGAATTCCTCGCCAGCGGGTTGAAGCCACGCGGTTTCGTCGCGCCGGCGTGGTTGCTCAGCAGCGAAGCAGAGCGAGCAGCCCGCGATGCAAAAATGGAATACACCACACGGCTCCGGACGGTGCGCGATTTGCGGTCCGGCGAAACGTTTTCAGCAAGATCGCTGGTCTACAGCGTACGAAATGGTTGGCGAAGGGTGACGAGCCTGGCTTGGAACGCCGCGCTCAGCCAGGCGCTCAAAAGCAAACCACTGGTGCGTCTCAGTATTCATCCGCCGGATTTTTCCCATCCGACCATTTGGCGGCAGATTGTCGATCTTATCAGTGAGATGAATGACCACAGGACGCCGACGACCTATCAGGATTGGATTGCTGAGCAGCGTCTCAAGCGCGGCCTCTAGTTATATATGAGCAAATGTGATCTTCACATTCATTCACGTTTCAGCGCCCGCTCGGAAGAATGGCTCTTCCGGCGATTTGATTTTCCGGATTCCTATTCCGACCCGCGCGAGCTGCATCGACAACTGCTTGAGCACGGAATGGATTTCGTCACGATCACCGACCATGACACGATCGACGGCTGTTTGGAAATTCGCGACCTCCCCAACACCTTCATTAGCGAGCAGGTCACGACGTATTTTCCACCGGATCCTTGCAAGATTCACATTCTCGTCTGGGGCGTTACCGAAAAGCAGCACGACGACATCGTCATCATCCGGGACAACATTTTTGCGCTGCAGCGGTACTTGCAGAGCGGCAAAATCGCACACGCTGTCGCGCATCCGCTTTACAGCATCAACGGCAAGCTCGAGGCATCGCATCTCGAACGACTGATTTTGCTCTTCAAACATTTCGAGGCCATCAACGGTTTGCGCGACGCGCTTCTAAGCGAGTTGGCGCAACAGCTCTTCGCGTCGTTGACGCCGGAGAAGATCGAGAAGTTCGCGGAGCGGCACAATCTGGAGCCAACTCATCGCGAACCGTGGAAGAAAATTCTCGTCGGCGGCTCGGATGACCATGGCGGAAAATTCCTCGGATCAGCTTTCACCGAAACACCGCCCGCTGACTCGGCCGCTAAATTTCTCGCTCATGTCAGGACCGGCAATTGCGAAGCTCGCGGCGAGGGAGGCACGCCCCTCGCGCTGTCGCACGGCTTTTACAACACCGTTGCCTGTTTCATTCAGGACCATTTCCACGAAAAGCTCGGACCGAGTGCGGCACTGATTGAGCAGATGTTCTCGCGGTTCATGGAAGGCCGCGACCCGACCGAGTTCACGCTCGCGGAAAAAGCGACCTTGGCCGGGCAAGCCGTGATGTCTGGAAAAATCTTCGAACTCTTCAAGCCGGCGAATGTTTCTCTCTGGAAAGAGCTTTCCGGTTATTTCGCTCGCCCCGAAGTAAAGGCGAAACTCGCTCAGCAATTGAACGCGGTGCCGGAAGCCGAGCGGCGCACATTCATGATGGCGAACATGGTGGCGGAGCAACTGACGTTTCGCTTCTTCCAAAAGTTCGTTCAGCAAATCAGCACCGGGAACATGCTCGAAAGTGTGCAGGCGCTGACTGCAATCGCACCGATCCTGATTATTCTCACGCCATACATCTATGGATTTCACAGCCAGGCCCCGTCACGCAAATGGCTGCAAAAAATTTTCCAGGAGCTCACCGGAAAAATTCCGAAAGCTTTGCAAAACAACAAACGCGCCTGGTTCACGGACACGCTCGAAGACGTCAACGGCGTGGCGACGACGATTCGGAAAATGACCGCTGCCGGCGCCGCCGCCGGAAAGGAATTGATCGTCATCACCTCGCGCAACGAATTGACGATTGACGAAATCCCGATCGAAAATTTCAAACCAATCGGCGAGTTTGAATTGCCTGAGTACGAGCTACAAAAGTTGAGTTTCCCGCCGATTTTGCAAATGCTCGACTACATCCAGCGAGAACGATTCACGGAAGTCATCATCAGCACGCCCGGACCAATCGGTCTCACGGCACTGCTCGCGGCCAAGATGCTCAACCTGCAAACCAGCGGCATTTATCACACCGATTTTCCGCAATACGTTCGCATCCTGACCGAAGACAGCTTTCTCGAAAGCGTGACCTGGCACTACATGCACTGGTTCTACGGCCAGCTCGATACCGTGTTTGTGAACTCGGAGGAATATCGGGAGAGCTGGATCAAACGCGGTTTTGAACCTGAAAAACTGAAAATTTTCCCGCGCGGACTCGATACGCAGCTCTTCCATCCCACTCGGCGCGATCCAAGCTTCTTCGAAAAGTTCGGCGCCAAGAACGGCCAGATCCGATTGCTTTATGTGGGTCGCGTTTCCCGCGAGAAAGATCTCGATCTTTTAGCGGAAGCTTACCGGCGCCTGCGCGACGAAGGATTGTCGATCCAACTCTGTGTGGTCGGCCAAGGACCGTATTCGCACGAATTTTCCGAATCGCTGCCGGAAGCTCTGTTCACCGGATATCTAACCGGCAAAGAACTAGCGGCCGCTTACGCGTCGGCCGACATTTTCGTTTTTCCAAGCACGACCGACACATTCGGCAACGTGATCATTGAAGCGCAGGCGTCCGGGGTTCCGGTGATCGTTTCGGATTCAGGCGGACCAAAGGAACTCGTCGAAAACAATCGCAACGGTCTGATTACGAAATCGCACGATGTTGAAGATCTCACTCGCGCGATTCGCGAGCTGGCTGCCGATCCCGAGCGGCGAAAAAGAATGGGCGACCTCGCGCGCGAAAGCGTCATTGATCGCACCTGGCCGAGCGCGTTTCGGAAATTCTGGGCAGCGACCGAAGGATAATTCAACTCGGCAGCGGCGGCGGAATTGAGGGCGGCGTCGGCGAAGCCTCAGGCATCCCAGCCCACACATCGTAATCTGGGCCGAACTGCCGAATGAAACGAAGCCCGAAAGCGCGCAGACAAACAAACAACGGCAACAAGATCACCGTCCCAATGTAGGGAATAAGCCCGATGCAGCACGTCGCCAGGATCGTCACGCAGGCACTAATTACCGCCGCAATTCCCAGCACAATCCAGAATAAACAATAGAGCGTGATCTCACCCGGATAATTGGCGATCAAGGAAAGCGCGACGCAAAAAGCTTCGACTGCAAGGCAACGGCGACGGTACATCACCGCGACCATAAAATGCGAGATGAGTGACCACGCCAGAATCAGGAGGACTAAAAGAACACCCCACGCCGCAATGATGCAGATGAGGTACACGTCGGGCTGCACGAACGTTACTCCTCTTATCATCGGTAGCATAAACGGCAGCGACGCCACCGACACAATCACGGCGATGACAACAGCAACCAGGAGCCCTAAAAGAAAATAACTGTTGCCTTGCTCGCGAAATTCTCGCCATGACTCAACGATCGCGCCACGATTTTTGACGATACAATCAACAAACACGAAACGGCCGCGTGATCTTAACCACGCAAATAAAATCATGAGAGCGAGCACGAACGCAATGACCACCGCCAGGCCCGTGAACAGGATCCAGTGCGGAATTTGATTGAGCGTGTTGCCGAGGTCTTGAAAAAAAGGAACATCTTTCCAATCGCCTTGATTGTATCCGAAGTTGTAATTACCACTGCCCAGATTCGAGAGCCACGCCGCAAAGCCGATCACAAACCATTTTTTCAAATCGAACGGCTGAAAAAGAATTTTCTTCATTAGCTCAAACGCTTCGCCGAATGGTTTGACGACCTCGATCTTTGCACTGCTGTCGTTCATGCGCCGATTTGAGCGACTCAGGAAATATTGATCAAGCTCTCACTGCGCGTCCGGCCATTTTGTGTAGGGTTCAGCATGGAGCGCGGAATTTCTCGCCGATATCCCATCGGCGCCGAATTGATCGGCCCAAACCAGACACATTTCCGTATCTGGGCTCCGAGAGCCCAGGATGTCGATCTTGTATTGGAAGAAAGTGCGAAAAAAGACGCGAAGCGGACGTTTCACTCACTGGAGCGCGAAGATGATGGTTATTTTTCAGGCGTTGCCAATGTTGGCGCCGAAGCGCTCTACCGTTTTCGTGTAAACAAGGCCGAGCATTTTCATCCCGATCCCGCGTCACGATTTCAGCCGCACGGCCCGCACGGATCTTCATGTATTGTCGATCCGACGCAGTTCAAGTGGACCGATTCAAAATGGCGCGGCGTGAAAATGGATGGCCACGTCATCTATGAAATGCACGTAGGCACATTTACCAAAGAAGGAACCTGGCAGGCCGCAGCCGAACAGCTGGCCGAACTGGCACGCATCGGAATCACTGTGGTGGAGATGATGCCGATCGCCGATTTCCCCGGGAATTTCGGATGGGGCTACGATGGAGTCGATCTTTTCGCACCCTTCCACTTGTACGGAACGCCGGACGATCTGCGCCAATTTGTTGATTGCGCGCACTCGTTAGGCTTGGCTGTGATTCTCGACGTCGTCTACAACCATTTCGGTCCGGACGGAAATTACATCCGCATCTTCTCCGATCATTATTTCACCGAGCGCTATGAGAACGATTGGGGCGAGTCCATTAATTTTGACGGTCCCTACTCCGGTCCGGTCCGCGAGTTCTTCATCACTAACGGCCGCTATTGGATCGACGAATTTCATTTCGACGGTTTCCGTTTTGATGCGACGCACGAAGTAAAAGATAGTTCGGACGAATACATCATTGGCGCAATTGGGCGGGCGGCGCGTGAAACTGCAAAGTCACGCGAGATTATTTTAATCGCGGAAAACGAGCGGCAGGAAGCCAAGCTAATCGTGCCGCGCGAAAAGGGCGGCGACGATCTCGATGCGGTTTGGAATGACGACTTCCACCACGCCGCGGTCGTCGCCCTGACTGGAAAACGCGAAGCTTACTACTCTGATTATCTGGGCTCTCCGCAGGAATTTATTTCCGCGGCCAAGTACGGTTACCTGTTTCAAGGGCAACCGTATTTTTGGCAGGAGGCGCCGCGAGGCAGTACGGCATTTGGCGCCAAGCCGGAATCTTTTGTCGCGTTCATCGAGAACCACGATCAGGTTTCAAATACTGCGGCGGGCGAACGGCTGCGGTTCCAAAGCTCACCCGGCCGCTATCGCGCGATGACCGCGTTGCTTCTGCTCGGGCCATGGACACCGCTGCTCTTTCAAGGCGAAGAATTTGGCGCTTCCACCCCGTTCATATTTTTCACCGATGTGGGGGACGGTCCAATGCGCGAAGCCATTCGCAAAGGGCGGTTCGCGTTTCTTGCCCAGTTTCCGTCATTTGCTACAGCAGAAGTGCAGGAACGCTTGCCGGTCCCATCGGATCCGACCGTCTTTGTTAGTTGCAAACTCGATTTTTCCGAGCGCCAAAAAAACAAAGAGCTTTACGATTTGCATGTCGATCTTTTGCGGCTGCGTCGCGAAGACTCGCGCTTTCGCGAACAGAAACCGAATGGCGTGGATGGGGCGGTGCTTGGACCGGCCAGTTTCGTCCTGCGTTATTTCAGCGATAACGGCAGGGACGATCGATTGCTGGTGGTGAATTTTGGCGAAAATCGCGAGCTCAATCCCGCTCCGGAGCCGTTGCTCGCGCCGCCGCTCGGCTTGGAATGGGAGACGCTGTGGTCGAGTGAATCCGCCCGCTACGGCGGATCGGGAACCGCGCCTGTGGCAACGCAAGACAACTGGACCTTGCCGGCTGAAGCGACTATCGCGCTGCGATTGGTGCCAGAAAAAAATCCGCGACGCCAACCGAAGAAGAGAAAGTGGGGCTGATCCATTTCCCCGTCGGAGCGAGGATCAATGAACAGGCAATTGGAAAAAGATCGGACGATCATTCGCGCGATGTCGTGGGACAGCACCCAGATGTCCCGCGAAATTTTGCTGACGCGCGAATGGCTGGTCACAAACGGTCTCGGCGGTTACGCCTCCGGCACCGTTTCCGGCGCAGTCACCCGTCGTTATCATGGATTGCTCATCGCGGCCCTGCCGGGACCGCTCGGACGGATCGTGATGTGGAATCACGTATCTGAATTTCTCCGCTTCAGTGACGACGATGTAGTTTCGCTCGGCGCGGAAGAGCGTGCCGGCGGGCAGCTCGATTTGAAAAGCGCCGATTATTTAACTGAGTTCCGCCTCGAGGACGGACTTCCCGTCTGGACTTATCACGTTCGCGAAGTCGTGGTCGAAAAGCGCGTGTTATTGCCTCACTTGCAGAACACGGTTCATGTCAGCTATCAAGTGATCTCGAAAGGAAAGCCGCCGCGACTCGAGTTGCGTCCCGCTTTCCATTTTCGGCATCATGAAGCGCCGGTCGATTCGGATCTAGCCGCGCCTTACAAACTCACGGCCGTTGATGGTCGTTACGAAATCTCCGCGGCGCGCCGCAAGCTACCGCCGCTTCGCATGCAACTGCACGGCCGGGAAGCTGCGTTCACCATCGCTCCATCTAAAATTCCTCAAGTTGTTTATCGAATTGAGCGGCAACGTGGTTATTCCTACGAAGGCGAACTGTGGAGCCCGGGCTTCTTTCGCGTCGACCTGACCGAGCAAAGCACGGCGACGTTAGTCGGCTCAACCGAGCCGTGGGACATCATCGACGTTTTGGGTCCCGAAGATGTTCTTGCCGCCGAGCGCGAACGCCGCGCCCGGTTGCTTCATGATGCGATTCCAAAAGCGCGGCAAAGCTTTCCCGCAGAGCTGGTCTTTGCCGCCGACCAATTTGTCATTACGCCCGCGGGACGGTTCGAAGAAGCCGCCCGCGCACATGCCGCCGGCGACGAAGTCCGGACCGTTATTGCCGGATATCATTGGTTCACCGATTGGGGACGCGACACGATGATCAGTCTCGAAGGCCTGACCTTGATCACGGGACGATTGCTCGAGGCCGGCTACATCCTGCGAACGTTCGCGCATTATGTTCGCGACGGTCTGATTCCAAACATGTTTCTCGATGGGGCCAAGGAAGGCAGATACAATACCGCCGACGCCACGCTTTGGTTCTTTCACGCATTGAGCCGCTATTTCGAGCGAAGCGCCGACCGCACAACATTGAAACTTCTTCTGCCGACGTTGATTGACATCGCCGAACACCATTTGCGCGGAACGCGATTCAACATCCATGTCGATCCAAACGACGGCCTGCTCGTACAAGGCGAGGAAGGTTATCAGCTTACCTGGATGGACGCGAAGATGGGGGACTGGGTCGTCACTCCGCGACGTGGCAAAGCGGTGGAGATCAACGCCCTTTGGTACAACGCGCTCTGCCTGCTCGCGAATTGGTTGCGCGAAAATGACGAAGAGATTTCCGCAAAACGCTACGACGAATGGGCAGAGAAAGCACGAGCATCGTTCAACCATCGGTTTTGGTTCGCCGAAGGCGGTTATCTTTACGACGTTGTCGACGCGGATGGCGGCGACAAAAATGATTCGTCATGCCGGCCCAACCAATTGTTCGCCATCTCGCTCGATCACCCGGTGCTTGATGCAAAACATTGGAAATCAGTTCTGGAGATAGTGGAAAAGGAGTTGGTCACGCCGGTCGGCTTGCGTACGCTTTCGCCCAATAGTCCCGACTACAAACCGATTTATGCCGGCGATCTGCGGTCGCGCGATGGCGCGTATCATCAAGGCACGGTTTGGGCCTGGCTGATCGGGCCATTCATCGACTCTTGGCTGAAAGTTCACCCGCACGATCGCGCGGCGGCGCGCAAATTTCTTGAAACTTTCCCCGTCCATCTAAGCGACAACGGCGTTGGCTCGATCAGCGAAGTCTTTGACGCGGGCGAGCCGCATCTGGCCGGCGGTTGCATCGCGCAAGCCTGGAGCGTAGCGGAAGTGTTGCGCGCCTGGTTGGAAACGGCCTAACGAATCTCGTTTCTCAACATCGGGATTCAGCCCGGTGATCGCACGAGCACGAGACTAAAGCGTTTAAACAGTTTTCTGAACTGCCGCTTGCCAAACACCGCGCTGAAGCGCGGCGTTAATCGGCCACCGCTTTGCAAAATCGACATTTGCTCGGCGCGCAAATGGGTTCGCGCCTGCGATTTATGGTTGATGCCCGAAACCGAAACTGCGGAAGAAATTTCGAAGAAGCCGGAGGTCCGCAAGGAGCTCGAGCGCGCTGGAGAGAAAAAGCCGGCCAAGAAAGTCAAAGCAGCAACGACAGACAAATTCTGGTTTGTCACCCACGCGTTGCTGTTGCTTGGTTGCGCCGTTCTTTACTATCTCATCGGCACCAAGCTGCTTCCGCTCATCCAATCGGAAGTGGATCTGGGCCGGCGGTTTCTCCGCGGCATCGCGCTCGTCGTCATCGTACTCGCGACCGCGAAAGCGGTTCGGGTTTACGCGATCGGGCGAATTGAAGATACCGTCACGCGTTTCACGCTTCGGCGTATTCTGCTTCTCGTCGCGGGACTGCTGATCGGCATCATTGTCGTTTCGGTTATCTTTGTGAATTGGTACGGCGCGCTCACCGCGCTCGGCATCGGGTCCATCATCGTCGGTCTGGCGGTGCAGGCGCCGATGAAAAGTTTCATCGCCTGGATTTTTATTCTCATCCGGCAACCGTTTCGCGTTGGCGATCGCATCAAAATCGGCGATGCCACTGGCGACGTGATCGACGTTGGCTACCTCGATACCACGCTTTGGGAATTTGGCGGTCATTACATTTCCGGAGATCATCCCAGCGGCCGCGTCATCCGGTTCCCCAACGAAAAGGTGCTCGATGAAATCGTGTGGAATTACTCGTGGCCGCTTTTCCCTTACATTTGGAACGAGATCAAATTCAACGTCGCTTACCAAAGCGATCTTAAATTCATCGCCGAAACAATGCAGCGCGTTGTCGAAGAAGAGATCGGCGAAGAAATGATGGAGCGCGTGGGCGTCTATCGCCAGGTGCTCGCGCGGACACCGGTGGACGAGTTGGAGGTGCGCGAACGGCCGCCAAAGGCGATAGTCGTTAAGATCGATCCGCTCAGCTCCCGAAGGGCAGCCGGTTCGCCGAACCGGCTGGATCGCCCAGTCCCTTCGATTCGTGTTGCTTCTCTAATCGCGTTGCGGCGATTGAAGCGGCTACCCCCGGGGAGGCGGGTTCGGCGACATCTGCGTCATCGCGCGAGTTTTGTTCGGCCCGAGAGCGCTTGCTGCAAAGTTAACTCATCGGCCGATTCCAAACCTGCGCCCACGGGCAAACCGCGCGCGATGCGCGTGAGCGCGATCGGTTTGTCTTTCAAAAGATCGACAAGATAGTTCGTGGTCGCCTCGCCTTCGACATCGGCGGCGAGCGCGAAAATAACTTCGTTAAATTTTTCTTTCTCGATCCTCTTCAGCAGTTCTTTGATCCGCAAATCTTCCGGGCCGATGTGATCAAGTGGAGAGATCCGTCCGCTTAGCGAATGATAGCGCCCACGGAACGCGCCGGTTTTTTCCAGCGGCAAAATATCGGTCGGTTGTTCGACCACGCACAGCAGATCGATCGCGCGCGACGAATCCGAACAGATGTCGCAGAGTTCGTTCGTCGTGAAGTAGCCGCAAAGTTTGCATGGATGAATTCCGCGCCGTGTTTCGGAAATCGCCAGCGCGATTTGTTCGGGCTGATCGCCGCGCGCTTGCACCATCCAGAGCGCGATTCGTTCGGCCGAACGAGGGCCGACTCCCGGCATTTGTCGAAGCTGCGCCACCAAATCCCGCAGCGCGGGTGGATATTCTGTCTTTCTCAAGACGCGCCCTGCTTACGCCTGCCTCATCGGCATTTCGGCCAGATTCAGCGCGAGCGGCTCAAGACGGCGGAGATACAATTGCAGCGGCGCGTCTTCTTCCTCGTTAGGCCCGCGCGCCTTTTGAAATTCGGAATACGCTTCAGCCCAACGTTTCTCCCGGTAAAACACAACGCCGTTCCAGAAACAATCGCGCCGCGCTAATTGTTCCGGTTTCGCTTCCGCCGCCGGCCAGAGCGGTTCGTAAATTTCGTGGCGCTCACGCGAGTTGACGCCGCTGAGAAAATCAATCGGACGTGCGACAATGTATCTGCTCGCCAGCTCAAACGTGCGTGGTCCGATCAAAACCCGCGAACCATAAAAACGGTTCGCCACACAGAAACGCCGCGCCAATTCGACCGGCTCACCGCTGGTGATCAATCCCGGACGCTGACCATCTTGAAACGGCGCGACAATCATAGTCCCGGAGCTCACGCCGAGATGCACATCGCATTTCGCTTCGCCGTTGGCGAAACGCGCTTGCCGAAATTGTTCGACCAGGTCCAACGCCACGCGCACCCCTTTGTCCCCATGATGCGCGTCTGTTTCGGGAAAGCCAAAAAGCGCGACCACGCCCTCGGCATCGGCGGTTTGAATGTAAGCGCCCGCTTGCATGAAAACATCCGTCGCTCTGCAAATAAACTCTTCGGTAATTTTGGCGAACACCGGCGGCTCACAATCTTCCGCGAGATTGTATTTGTTGGCTACGTCGCAAACCACGACCGTCATTTCATAAGTCTTCGCTTCCGGGTCAAACGGAATGTCGCCTGCGATCACGCGTTGCACTTGTTCTTTCGACAGGCGATCGCTGAAAAACGCGCGCGCATTCATGGCACGACCGCGTTGTGTGATGGCGGTATAACGGTCGGCCACGATAAAAGCGATCGCGACGGCGAACATCGACGGCAGCGGTTGAAAAAAGACGCGGTAAAGCGAACAAATCCAGGAAACGGCCGCGAGCTCGATCAACAATCCGACCGAGAGCAAACCGATCCGGCCGCGTCGCAAACTTGTCACCGTTAGCGCCGCGACGCCGAACGATAAGATCGACATGAACACGTATTGCCATTGCTTGGGCACAACGTGCGTGGCCGCGCTGTAAGGAGAAATATAATCCGCGGCCCGCGCTTCGAACTGCAACACTTGCGGGCTAAGATGCATCGCACTGACCGCGACCACGACGAAGATCCCAATAATCAAGGTGGCTAGAAGCGGACGTTTCATGAAAAGAAATCAGCACTTCGCACTCGCGGCGGCCGGAGTCTCCTTCGCCGCGACCGGGTAATACGACTGCATCACCAGTTCGCTCAAACATCGGTCCGGCGCGTCCACCGCTTCGGCGCCGAGGACAAATTTTGTCCGACCGGTGTTCTTTTTCACCAGGCTCAATCCAAATTGATAGTCCTTGAACAGATGGGCGCAGAGATCGTTCATGTTCATCCGCTCGGCTTGGGCGCGTTCCACCAAACGCCGTAAGGCCGAGTCGTCAAAAACAATTTCAACGCCGTGCTCCTTGCCGAAGGCCTCCGCGAACTGCCGGGCCGCGGCTTCGAGCATTTTGGCTTCCTGCTTTTCGCCCTCGGCCATGAGGCGATCAAGGACGCGTTTCGGTTCGCGCACCAGCTCGGCTGTGACCCTTAGCTGACTCAAGCCCGAGCCGGCCAGGTAATATTTGTAATCGCGGAACAATTTCTCAAACACGGTCAGCAATCCCCGCGCGCCGGTTTTTTCCGCGGCCGCGGCTTCGGCGATCAAGTGTAGTGCCTCATCATCGAAACTGATGTCGATCCCGTAGGCGCGGAACGCGCGCTCGTATTGGCGAAGCAAACTGCCTTCCGAAAACTTCATGATCTTGAACAGATCGTCGGCGTCGAGATCGAGACAGACCACGCGCACCGGCAGACGGCCGATGAATTCCGGCTCGAAGCCGTACTCGACAAAATCCTTCGTCGTGACGTGTTGAAACAATTCGTTGTCCATTACTTGGACCGGCTCGGCCCGGAAACCAATCTGTCCCTGTCGCACGCGCCGCGCCACTTGCTCCTTCAATTTCTCAAACGCGCCGCTCACGACGAAAAGAATGTGGCGGGTGTTAATCGTCTCGCGTTTGGCCTTGCCTTTGCGCTGAAATTCAAACGCAGCCTGCAATTGTGCCTGCAAATCGTTCATGCTCCGGACTGGCACTTCCGTTTCCTCCATTAATTTCAGCAACGTGGTCTGAACGCCGCGGCCGCTTACATCGCGCCCGATCAAATTTCCCGCAGACGCGATCTTGTCGATCTCGTCGATGTAAATGATGCCGAACTGCGCCAGGTTCACGTCGCCGTTCGCTTTGTGCACGAGCTCGCGCACCAAATCTTCCACGTCGCCACCGACGTAGCCGGTCTCGCTGAACTTGGTCGCGTCCGCTTTCACGAACGGCACCTTGATCAAATCGGCGATGTGCTTGATCAGATAAGTTTTTCCGACGCCGGTCGGCCCGACCAGGATCACATTTTGTTTGGCGTATTCGGTTAGCTCAGCCCGTTTCGGATTTTCCTTCTCGAGCTGGCGCAGATATTTCGCGTGGTTGTAATGATCGCAAACTGCGATTGCGAGCACCTTCTTCGCTTCGTCCTGCTTGATCACGAATCGGTCGAGATGCGCCTTGATATCGCGCGGGAGAAAATTGAACTCGAATTCCTGATTGTCGATCTTCTCCGGCTTTTCCTCGGTCTCAGCTTCCGTCTGCTCGGGCGCGGGAAAAGCCGCCACCGAGACGCGATCCCCGAAGTTCTGTTTCATGAATTCAGTGATCTTCGTCTTCAGCTCCTCGGGTGAAGGAAAAGTTGGCGCTGGCGGATCTTGCTCCATGAAAGTTGCGAATGGCATTGCGTCGCGGTCAAAACATCCCCCGCTCCGGAAAATCTACCATCGGAACGACCGCTGTAAATACGGCGTCTCGCTAGTAGGGATCAGACCGGGGCGGTGTTTTCGCGGCCGTGACGGAGCACGCGCGACATCCAGATCAGTTCATTTAAGAATGTGTCGACGCGG
>WNFY01000508.1_pt1 | contig 45052 bp, 38 predicted proteins | sample 5400091 | NCBI WGS metagenome assembly WNFY01 (sample SAMN13153364, study PRJNA577476) | soil metagenome | isolation source: 60 cm soil or saprolite under grassland replicate 1 | place: USA:California | collected 2016-06-15 | reverse complement strand
CAGAGGTGAGACCCGCATCGATAAGTGCCACATCGGGGTTTCCGGTGCGGGACAGTTCGAGAATCTCTTCAGCATCGGTAGATTTACCGATGATCTCACAATCGCCCATTTGTTCGAGCGTAGAGCATATACCCTGACGAAACAGGGGTTGCTCGTCAACCACGATCACTCTTATCGTTTCCATCAAATTCCTCGCAGCAGAGCAGCTAGAGCGGAATTGCCGCTGTACTGCCTACACTTCTATCGTTCTATTCCCAAATTGTGGGGAAGGCATTCACTCCTCAAGTTTAAAGGGGGGGAGTGCCGTTTGGATAGTTATGCTTTCAGCAAATTCCTAACTATTGCATCATTATACACACAAATCACGCGTTGAACAATCGTTAAATAGCCAATCTGGTGATATGTATGTGCATTGGAGACAATCGAGGTGTAAATATTTTTTGCAACTAAATTCGTTCGAGCCTTCTTAGAGTGGAATTGATGCCTACACGCAAGCATTCGATCACGCCTTTACCTGTGACAGCGACGGACTCGAAGCTTGGTACATGGTAAGGGTTGAGGTATTGTTCAAGTACAGAAACAGGCAGTATATCCTGTAAGTCCCTTTTGTTCCACTGCATAACCAAGGGAAAATCGTTAATATCTTTGTTCATACGCCTGAGTTGTTCCTGAAGTTCATTCCAGCTTTCGATGTTCTCTTGCAATTTACTAGCCTGAGAGTCGGCAACAAAAATTACGCAGTCAGCCCCTTTTAGTACAGAGATACGTGTCTGTTGATAGAGCACCTGACCTGGCACTGTATAGAGTTGGAAGCGAATTTGGAAGCCGTGAACCTTGCCGAGTTCCAGTGGAAGCAAATCGAAATAGAGAGTACGCTCGGTCTCAGTGTCAATCGAGACCATGTCTCCTACGTCTTTGGGGTTGACTGCCTGGTGTATATAATGCAGGTTAGTGGTTTTGCCACACAGACCAATGCCGTAATAGACTATCTTGCAGTTAATTTCTCTTTTGGCCATGTTTATTAGGGACATTCGTGGTTAATCTCCTACCCGCTGAAACGTGTCTATTCCAGAACGCACTCATCACGATTGACAGATAAACTGTAGAGGCGACCTCTGATTCGGTCGCCTTGTTGCAGTCATCTTTGTTACGCAACAGTATACAATAAATTCCCTGGATGTCAATTGAGCTTAGAAAGCCCCTCAAAAGCTTGCGCTTTTAAGTAAACGTCTGTCGCTTGTTATTTTGCTCATCTGCTCCTCGGGTAAGAGGGTGGATTTCCATAGTACTTTAATCCTACACATGCTGAATGGGTAGGAAAAACAGGTAATACGAGTCGAGCATAGTGAAGCTATCTTTTCACTGTTACAACCTCGGACCCACGAATTGCGTGATGAGGTTGTAGCAGGGAGCAAGCAAGCATAAAAAGTACCTCAAAAAAGGCAACAAGGGTAATTTGTATCAACAAAGAGCTTAGGCGTCAGAAGGGCCAGGAATCCAACCTGTCTGTTGAGCCCATTCGTCAGCTTGAGCGATAACCTTCCAGATAAAAGGTCTCTTCGCCTCCGTGTAAGCAGCTCGATCCTCAACCTGAGAATACCGCTGTGCCAATTCGATTTTCAACTGAGCATATTGGGACGCAACATCTGAGTGCGTCCGCACATAGTCTCGAAAGAGCAGCGCGAACTGTTCGCTGAAACTCCCTGCGCGCTTCACATGGATATGCACGCGCGGATGTCCAGGGGTCTCGCGGAAATAGCGTTCTGTCCGATTGGGATTGTCAGCGCGAAAGATATATCCCAGACGCTCTAATGGGAGCCGATAAGCATCAAGAGGTTCAAAATCAGTCACCGAGATTTGGATATCAATGATCGGTTTGGCGGCAAGTCCAGGAACGGAAGTTGAGCCAATATGGTCAATGCGAAAGGCAACAGGACCAAGGGCGTTGCGCAATGGCTGTGCGAGTTGTTGAAACCACTCGGACCAAGTTGCATTGTAGTGAGTGATCCATACTGGATCACCAACTTTCATGAACTGAGACATACGTATCATCTCCTGGAGAACATGGGCGAGAGGGCTTGTTCGGGAAGAGCAAGCACATTAGCGACTCTCGTGGTCAAAGCGTCTGGCTCGTAATGCTCGGGAACGCTCACCTCCTTGTGTGGATATCATCCTGTTCGGTGTGCCCTCAGCCTTTGCAGCCTTGCTCGGTCTACCGACCGTCTGAGAGATGAGCACGAATCAGCAGGAGCGTGGGGACTTCGCGGGTGCCCGGCACCCGCTCAGCTTGTCTGGCAGAGGGGCCTGGTTCGAGGGCACGTTCAAGTACAAAACCCGCAGCGGAGAGCTGGTTGAGATACGTGCCGAGCATGCGGTGATGGTCTCCGACCCGGCTACGGACTCCGTCCTGGTTCGATGAGACCCATTGTCGTTCGTCAAAATAGCCAGTGACGATCCTGCCAAGTGGATGCTCAGGATCAGGCAAAGATGTCCACTGAGCGTGAGGGGTCTCGAAACAGGGGTGAGGAATGGCAAAGACCAACCAGCTTCCCGGTTTGAGAATCCGTCGTATGCTCTGAAAGGTGACTTGTAGATCAGGAATATTGATCAGCGCCATGACACAGACACAGCCAGTTTACTGGCTGTCGCGAAGCTGCTCAGCCCGTTGAGCATCTCCTTGCACATACACAATGCCCAGTTGCTTCTGCTCTTCAGAGTGTTGCGCGAGTGCCAGTAAGTTCGGTGCCAGATCAAGGCCAGTGACCTGTGCTCCGCGTCGGGCCAACTCGCGCGCTACCCAGCCCTGCCCGCAGGCCAGATCACAAATGACTTCCCCCGCGACCTCTCCAACGAGTGCTAACAAGTTCGGAAGGATCACTTCCATGTATACCGGTCTTTCTCGCAGAAACTGATCATACCACTGGGCGATAACATTGTAAGAAGCTCGCGTCATAGCTCTCTCCTTGCTTGATGTCGAATAGATCTCCTCCTGGTAGTATACCATGTAGACTTCTTTGGGGAGAGAGACATGAGATCTACGGAAGATACCTCGTTGCGCAACTCGTGGTTACTACGACATAAAGCGCCGGATGCAGTCCCATGAAGCCTATGAAGCGATGCCAGCGAAGGTTAGTCAACAAATCCTGCTGCTACTAGCCACCAATTGTGAGTCCTTCAAGAGAGCAAAAGCGGCCTACGAGGAAGACCCGTCCAAGTTCACCGGACGGCCACGACTCACCAGGTACAAGCACAAGACCGAAGGGGAGAAATATCCTTGTGTACACTATCCAGGCGGTGAGCAAGCGAGGGTTGGAGAAAGGACTCATTCGGCCCTCACGGCTTTCTATTGAGGTGAAAACCAAGCACAAGGACATCAATCACATACGCATTATTCCACGCAATGGCCATTAGGTCGTAGAAGTCATCTACAGCAAAGAACCCGTTCAGACGCCAGTAGACCTTTCTTTCTGTGTTGCTATCGACCTTGGTGCCACAAATCTGGCGTCTATAATAGCAAACCGAGAGGGTTTTGTCCCTCGCCTGGTTAACGATCGACTGCTCAAGGCCTGGAACCAATGATACAACAAGCGCATGATTGACTTTCTAGTAAGCGAGGGAGTAGATACCATAAAGAGGGCGGACAAGAAACCGCCTTAGTTTTTGGAACTATACAGCATATCGTCGAAATTGCCAACTTGCCAAATATTCACTAAACTATAATAAGTGACTACTCCCCATCCCATAAGGGAGGGGCTTCTAGGGCTAAGCCCAGGCTGTGTAGTCCCACAGCACGAATATTGAGCGCAGCATTGAAGTCTCGATCAAGTTGAACAGAACAGCAGGGACAGGTGAAAATTCTTTCAGAGAGAGGCATCTTTTGTCGATGTCCGCACCTGCTACAGGTCTGACTCGTATAGGCGGGATTGACTTTGACCAACGTTCTGCCAGCTTCTTCCGCTTTGCAAGAGAGTTGACCAAAGAAGGCCGACCACGAGGCGTCTGCAATGCTTTTCGACAAACAATGGTTATGAATCAACCGATTCACCGAGAGGTCTTCGACACAAATGATCCCATAGGTGTTGACGATCTTACGACTCTGCTGATGGGTAAAATTCTGTCGTCGCCAAGCGACGCGTTCATGCACACGGGCCACTGCTTTGCGATACTTGCGTCGAGCAGCGGTGCCTTTCGCCAGTTTAGAATGTTTGCGTTGTACCTTTGCCAACGCCTTCTCTTCCTTACGGAAAAACCTGGGGTTCTCAATCTCCGTGCCATCCGAGAGTGTTGCAAAAGTCGCAAGTCCGACGTCAATACCCACTTGTGTAGGGGTTTCTGGCAAGCGTTCTGGTTCCACCTCACAGGAAAACGAGACGTACCACTTGCCTGTCGAGGAACGACGAATGGTAGCAGTCTTGATCTTTCCACGGATGGGACGATGATAGACCAGCTTGATGCTGCCAATCTTGGAAAGGCACACCCTGTTGTCATGGGTAAGGGAGAAACCCGATTGAGTATAGGTGAAACTGTCATAGCGCCCTTTGCCTTTAAAGCGGGGATAGCCTGAGTCTTCACCTGCCTTACAACGGCGGAAGAACGCTTGGAACGCCAATTCCACCCGTTCGGTGACATTCTGCAAGACTTGCGAATGCACCGATTTCAGAGAAGGATGTTCAGCCTTGAGCAGAGGAAGACGGGCTTTCGACTCATAGTAAGAAACAGGGCGTTGCTCTTGTTCCCATGCGTCCTTGCGACATGCCAGGGTGTTGTTATACACCCAGCGACATTCCTCAAGCGTGGATTCAAGAGCCTTCAGTTGTTTCTTAGTCGGGTAAAGCCGATACAAAAAGGTCTTTCTCATACTCTACAGTATAGGACACATTTAGATAGATTGCAAGCGTTATCTAAAGTCGGGGGACTGAGAGGGAAAGCTGTATCCCCAGGTCTAAAGATTCGTGAGCTTAGCTTTCCCTCTCAGACTCTCCCTGTTGTTGCTAAACGAGAGACACAGGCTTTCAGGAGTATCAAATGTACTGTAATTGGGGAATTCTTGGCCCTGGATTTATTGCAACTCGTGCTATTATCCCAGCCATACAAGAGGTATCCAACTCCCGTATATTGGCTGTTGCTAGCAGCAATGATCAGCGTTCGAGAGAAGTCGCTCTCCGCTTTGGCATAGAGCGGTTCTATTCTGATTACCAGGCTATGCTTGATGATCCTGACATTGATGTAGTCTATATTGCTTTACCTAATCATCTGCATCGCGAATGGACAATCCGCGCGGCCGCGGCAAGGAAGCATGTTCTATGTGAGAAGCCACTCGCAATGTCTGCTGCTGAATGCAACGAAATGATTACTGCATGCCAACAAGCTAATGTACTTTTGATGGAAGCCGTGATGTATCGTTTCCACCCTCGCATGCTCTACCTGAAACAAGTGCTGGTGGCTCGCGAACTTGGCGATGCACGTTTTTTACATGCCGCGTTTTCTTTCAATTTTAACGCACCAGACAATTATCGTGCTTATAAACAATTTGGAGGTGGCGCCTTACTTGATGTAGGTAGTTATTGTGTAAATGCCGCTCGTTGGCTTATTGGCTCCGAACCAGTATCATCGCAGGTAGTCATTTCCTATAACCAGGAATCTATTGACCTGAACACAAGTGCCATTCTGCGTTTTAGCGAAGATGTGTCTGCGCATATTCAATCTAGCTTTGTGGCCGCAGAGCATCAGGTAATCGAGGTAGTGGGCACAACTGGCGCTGTCACGGCGCCACTTGCCTTTACAGCATGGCGTGATGATACAACAATACTGCTCATCCAGCGTGGCACAGTCTTTGAGGAGAGGGAGTTTGCGCCATCTGACCCTTATAAGCGTATGGTTGAGCATTTTACGACTTGTGTAATGGAAAAAACTCCCTTGCTCTATCCAGCAGAGGATGGGTGGGCGAATCTGCACGTTTTGGATATGTTAAGAGGCATTGAAAATGCTATGTAAAAGTGTGATGTAACCTTGACTTCTAACCATTGACGAATGGCCTGGAAAGGGCTAGACTTACAATCAATTGAACTCGCTATGTATAAAAATTGATACAAAAAGTCAGGTAGGAAAAAATGGCTATTGAGACTTTAATTGCTGCTGATTACGAGGTTGTCATTGGACTTGAAGTACACTCACAACTTCTAACCAAAAGCAAAATGTTCTGCTCGTGTAGTACGAATTATGCCTATGCCGCTCCAAACACTCATGTCTGTCCTATTTGTATGGGTATGCCCGGTGTATTACCTGTTATGAATCAGCAGGCCATTGCTTATACGATCATGACGGCTTTGGCCCTCAACTGCGAGATTCCTCGATATTCAAAGTTCGACCGCAAAAACTATCCATATCCTGATCTCATGAAGGGTTACCAAATCTCGCAATATGACATACCTTTGAGTAAAAATGGATACCTGACCATTGATCACAATGGTCAGAAAAAACGTATCGGTATTACTCGTGTCCATCTCGAAGAAGATACCGCCCGTTTACTGCACCATGATGGCTACAGCCTGGTGGATATTAACCGTTCAGGCACACCGTTGATGGAGATTGTGAGTGAGCCTGATTTGCGTTCACCAGAAGAAGCACGGCTCTATATGCAGAAACTGCGCGAAATTCTGGTGTACCTGGGTGTTTCTTCAGGACGTATGGAGGAAGGAAGCCTGCGTTGTGATGCCAACATATCTATTCGCCCTAAAGGGCAGCAGGATTTGGGGGTCAAGACAGAGATCAAAAATATGAATAGTTTCCGTTCGGTAGAGCGAGCGCTGACATATGAAGCACAGCGTCAGATTGAGTTGCTGCGAACTGGACAGACAATTCATCAGGAAACACGTGGTTGGGTTGAAACAAGGGGTGTTACTGTCCCACAACGCAGTAAGGAATATGCGCATGATTATCGCTACTTTCCTGAGCCGGATCTTCCACCGTTGCTAATTAGCAGCGATTGGGTTGAAGAGTTAAGGGCACAGCTTCCAGAATTGCCTGATGCTCGACGCGTCCGTTACATTGAAGAATATGGACTTTCAGCTCAGGATGCAAATGTATTGACTGAAGATAAAGCACTAGGTGATTACTTTGAGCAGGTTTTAGCAGTTTCTCAATCAAGCGATCTGAAAGACCGAGCAAAAGCTGTCGCCAACCTGGTGCTCAATGATGTAGTGCGGTTACTGAAATCTAACTCTATCTCCGTAGCCGAGAGTCCTCTTTCTCCAGCAGCATCAGCTAACTTGCTGGATCTACTGGAGAAGGAACGCATAACAGGCAAACAAGCCAAAGATGTATTGGAGGAAGCTTTTGTATCTGGCAAAATGCCTGATGCGATTGTGAAAGAAAAGGGGATTGAACCACCCATAAGTGATCAAAGTGAATTGGAGCGTATAATAGAGGAGGTGATAGCCAACAATCCCAAGGCAGCCAATGACTATCGAGCCGGCAAAACAAACGCTTTGCAGGCATTGAAAGGTCAGGTGATGAGACAAACTCGCGGCCGGGCAAAGCCCGATAGTGTATCAACATTACTCATAGCAAAACTAGACGAGACAGCATAGGCGGTGTTTCGTCTTCTTGAAAAGGAGAAATGCAGACCATGCACGATGAAGTGAAGTCTGCCGCATTGAATCCCTATCATATGGCGGTTCAACAATTCGAAGCAGCCGCTGACAAAATAAACCTCTCAGATGATATGCGAGAGATTCTGCGACAACCCAAGCGTGAACTTACAGTCAATTTTCCGGTTCGACTCGATAATGGACGGGTCAGAACCTTTACAGGTTATCGCGTTCAGCATAATGTCAACCGTGGCCCGGCCAAAGGTGGTATTCGCTACGGTCCTGACGTTACTCTCGACGAAGTCAAAGCGCTTGCCATGTGGATGACCTGGAAATGTGCTGTCGTGGGTATACCTTTCGGTGGCGCGAAAGGCGGCGTTATTTGCGATCCGAAGCAAATGAATCCCAGTGAATTGGAACGTCTCACTCGCCGCTATGCAACTGAGATTTCTATTGTCATTGGGCCTCATAGCGACATTCCAGCGCCTGATGTCAACACGAATGCTCAAGTGATGGGGTGGATCATGGATACGTATTCCATGCATGAAGGCTACTCTATTCCCGCTGTGGTTACGGGCAAACCTCTTTCTATCGGTGGCAGCGAGGGTCGTAACGATGCCACCGCTACAGGTGTTTTGTTTGTTACTCGTCAGGCCGCTAAGCGTATCGGTATGCCATTAAAGGGTGCTCGTGTGAGTATCCAGGGCTTCGGAAATGCTGGCTCCATCGCTGCACGACTTTTCCATCAAGAAGGGTGTAAAATCGTCTCAATGAGTGATACAAGGGGCGGTATTTATAATGAAGCTGGAATTGATCCTGCTACTGTGTTGCGCTTCAAGCAAGAGCAGGGCAGTGTAGTCAATTTTCCACATGCGCAGAAGGTAAGTGTACAGGATGTGCTGGAGGTTCCTTGTGATATCCTGATACCTGCTGCTACCGAAGGTGTCATTACTTCAGCAAATGCTGACCGCGTCCAAGCTAGTATTATTTCTGAAGCTGCTAACGGTCCGACAACTCCTGAAGCGGATGACATACTTTTCAGAATGGGCGCGCTTGTCATTCCTGACATCCTTGCAAATGCTGGTGGTGTGACTGTTAGCTATTTTGAATGGGTGCAAGACTTGCAAAGCTTCTTCTGGGGTGTCGAAGAGATTACAAAGAAGCTTGAAATGATCATGAATCGTGCCTTTGCAGCCGTCGCTGAGAAAGCCGATCAGTTTTCTTGCGATATGCGTTTAGCTGCCAATATGCTTGCTATATCACGTGTTGCCGAAGCGACACAGGTCCGCGGAATTTATCCCTAAGCTTGCTATTCTATGCAATGAAAGGAGAGGCTGATAGGCTTTGTAACCTTCAACCTCTCCTTTCATTGCATGAACTTGCGAAGATTAAAAACCCCGGCGGGGCTCCCGCTTTGGCTTCTTCGTCGGTTTTGGCGTTTTCACCTGCCTACCGGGCTTTGGCTTTTTGCGACCACGAGCGCTCCAACCATCTTCATCTTCATCTTCATCTTCAACGTCTTCTTCAAAGAAGAGTTCATCTTCAGGCTCTTCTATTTCCTCCTCGTCCGGCATTATGTCAGCTTCGGGGGTAATCGTTTCCTCTACTGGTTCATCTAAAACATTGTCCGGAAGTTCTAAATCAACTACATCATCTGCCAGTTCAAATTCACTCTCATCACTCTCTTCGAATTCCTCGGGCACAAATGCTGGTTCGACCACGGTTTGTGTTCGTGCCGACTTATAACCATCATTGACCGAAGCTGCATGATTGCGCCCGGCTCTTCGTAGAGGCGTTGGTTCTGGCTCTAATTCTGGTATCTCGGTCTCGTCTTCGACTAGATCAGTCTCATCTTCGACCTTGGCGGCGCCAATGACTGTGCGTCCTGCGGCCACATCTAACCAGAACTGGGAGTAGTAATGTGGCCTGTCCGTTTCTTTCTCGCTATCTTTCCTTGTCATTCTTCACCTTCTTATGCAAGAGAGGATCACACAAGCAGTCCGAAGCCTGAATCGCTACCTGGAGCGTCTCTGGCTCCATTGCCATGTGAAGATTATCCCTGCAAGAATCGCACTTAATACCACTTCATTGATAGTGGTATTTCTCCTGTCATCATATGAAGAAAGTGTAAACATGTCAAGATGCCTTCTGATCATACTCAAGCCGCCTGTGGAGGGGAATGAGATGCCGTCAAGACCTTAAGTGCATGAATTTTCAGGACAAGGTATTTGCAGAGACATGCATTCAACCTTATAATGTAATGTAAATGACCTGATAGACCCTTTTCGTTTGAAGAAAGCGTCATAATTGTAGCGACATACCGATACTAGTAAATTTAGTTCCTACCGCTTCTCAATCAACAAGAGATTCACAATCAACGACTATGGCTTTGGTTTAATATAACCATGTAAAGCTAATAGGCAGGTTTGCAAGTGGTACCCAACATCGGTACACCAACAATTGGAGGAAATAATTGACCAGGATTCTCGACAATATTGATAGTCCATTACAATTACGCGCGTTGAAACCAGCGCAAATGACCCAATTGGCCGAAGAAATTAGGCGAGAAATCGTCGAAAAAGTTGCGCTGAAAGGTGGCCATCTTGCTCCTAATCTTGGTGTAGTTGAGTTAACCATGGCTCTGCATTATATTTTCGATACACCAGACGACTTATTGGTTTGGGATATAGGGCATCAAGCTTATGTGCATAAACTTTTGACGGGAAGGCGTGAGCGTTTTCATACAATTCGACAATTTGGAGGTCTTTCGGGCTATCTCAGACGCGAAGAGAGTGAATACGACGTATTTGGAGCAAGTCATGCCAGCACGTCGATATCAGCAGCGCTTGGGTTGGCTGTTGCTCGTGATTTGCAAGGCCAGAATTTCAAAGTGGTTGCTGTAATTGGCGATGGCGCATTGACAGGTGGTATGGCTTTGGAGGCCATCAATAATGTAGGCAGCTTAAAGAAAAATCTGATCATTGTACTGAATGATAACGAAAAATCAATTTCTGATAATGTTGGTGCGCTCCACCATTATTTAAGTAATGTACGGCGTATGGAAACCTCGCCGAGTTATAGACGTTTGCGTGAGATGGCTAAAGGTTCGATTGAGAAACTACCTAAGGTGGGAGATAGGGCTCGTGAAGCCGCTGGATGGGCAGAAATGAGTTTCAAGAATTTTGTCTTGCACAATAAAAATGGAATGATTTTTGAGGAGCTAGGTATCAAGTTCTTTGGGCCATTTGATGGGCATGATTTGCCTCTCTTGCTAGATGTTTTTGAAAATATTAAACATGTTGAAGGACCGGTAATCGTACAGGTCGTAACGAAAAAAGGTAAGGGCTGGGAACACGCTGAGAACGATTCGACCAAGTGGCACGGACCAGGAGCCTATGATTTTGCTACAGGTGTCATAAAGAAAAATCTCAATGATCCTCCAACTTATACAGAAGTTTTTGCCAATACCCTTGTAGAGATGGCTGAGAAAGATAAAACTATTGTTGGTATTACGGCTGCTATGGCCGAAGGTACTGGCTTGAAGAAGATGCATCAGCGTTTTCCAGAACGCTACTTTGATGTTGGCATCGCTGAACAACATGCTGTTACGTTTGCGGCCGGGCTTGCGGTTGGTGGCCTGCGCCCCGTAGTTGCCATCTATTCGACATTCTTGCAACGGGCCTATGACCAGGTTATCCACGATGTTTGCATGCAAAATTTACATGTTGTGTTTGCAATGGATCGAGCAGGAGTTGTTGGTGAGGATGGCCCAACTCAACACGGCATATTTGATATTGCGTTTATGCGAACTATCCCCAACATGAAACTCATGGCGCCTAAAGACGAGAATGAACTGCGTCACATGTTGTATACGGCCGTTTATATGGATGGCCCCGTAGGTTTGCGTTATGCACGAGGAAAGGCCGTTGGAGTTTCTCCAGATCGCGAACTTCACAAGTTAGAGATCGGTAAAGCAGAACTCCTTAGCCCGTCTACACTTGAGGAAGCTGAGCAGCAAGAATGTGTCATTCTTGCGTATGGCACCACAGTTGCACAGGCTGAGCAGGCGGCAAAAGAGTTGAGTGAAAACGGAATTTACGCTGCTGTTGTGAATGCGCGTTGGGCTAAGCCACTTGACGAAGAGTTGATTTTACAGCTGGCGGCAGGAACACGTCGCGTTGTCACAGTTGAGGATCACATGGTTGCTGGTGGCTTTGGTAGTGCGGTACTTGAGCTTTTAGAGTCCCATGGCCTTCTACAGACTGTGGAAGTGCGGCTCGTTGGTTTCCCTGATAGGCTGATCGAGCATGGCGCACCTTCTATTCTCAAAGAATTGTATGGGCTGACTTCTTCGCATATTAAGGATGTGGTACGGGAATTGGTGGAGGCCGAATCAAAAGGCTATGAGCTAGCGCATTAACCCTATTTACCTAGACGATATTCCCATCTTGCATACGAATGATACGATTTGCTCGTTGCCCTACTTCTAAGGCATGTGTCACAATAACCAACGTCTGACCGTGTTCGCGATGAAAAAGAGAGAGCAAATCCATCACGTCATTAGCGGACTCACTATCAAGATTTCCTGTGGGTTCATCAGCCCAAACAATAGCAGGATCATTCGTCAGCGCGCGTGCAATCGTAACGCGTTGGCGTTGTCCTCCTGAAAGTTCAGCCGGTCGGTGGCGTGCTCTATCTGCAAGACCAACACGATCCAGCAACTCCAATGCTCGGCTGCGGGCTTTCCTTGTAGAAATCTTAGAAACTAACATAGGAAGTTCAACGTTTTCCACCGCGCTAAGCATAGGCAAAAGGTTGAAATCTTGAAAGACAAATCCCATATATTTGGCACGGTATGTTGTACGTTGGTTATCAGTCAAATCACGCAGGTTATCACCCTGAATAAAAACGTTTCCGTCATCGATGGTATCTAAACCTGCAAGACAGTTGAGCAGCGTTGTTTTGCCACAACCGCTTGGGCCCATGATAGCCACCATCTCGCCCTTAGCCACTACTATATCAATTTTGCGCAACGCCTCCACTCGTAATTGCCCGCTATGATAAATTTTATGTACTTCTTGTGCTTCAATAATTGGTTGTTCTAGCATTTGATCTTCCTTCTACGACCGCAATGCCTCTGATGGAGCAACCCTCCCAGCCTGCCATGCAGGTAGCAGAGCCGCAATGAGAGAAGCTAATAACGCAATACCCACAAGCAACCCCAGTACTTCCCAGGGAATTGTAAATGTTAAGCCAGTATGAAATTGCTCAAAAAAATTTACCGCAAATATGTTACGCGAGAGAATGAGTCCAAGAGTTACACCTATCAGACTGCCAATACATCCTATGAAGAACGATTCACATAGGAAAGCTCCTTGCAACAGGCGTCTCTTAGATCCGAGTGCGCGCAGCATTCCAATCTGCTGCCGACGTTCGACCACAGCTCGAGTGCCGGTAATGGCAAGCGCGGCTACTCCAAGTAACAATGTCAAACCGACTACTCCTAATAGCACATTACTGAGTAGAATGCGTGGCCCTCGTAGCGTCCAAATCGCATCTTCCAAAACGGTTGTCTCCAGGCCATTATCCAGAAAGGCTGATCCCAGTGACAGAGCTAAAGCCCGTTTATCCTCACCTGGGGCCACCTTAAAGTAGTATGTCTCAGCTTCAGGTGTCGATGGATCAGTTTGGAAATTGCTATAAGCTTTTTGGGAGATGTAAAGTCCGAAATGAGCGCTATCGCTATTATCTACGACACCGATAATGGTCAGCTTTAGTGCTGAACGCTGCTGGAAACCAGCTACCCAGATCGGTGTAGGTGTGAAGCTTGTATCACCCTGGTATACTCCGTTCATTGAGTAGGTGAAATAGGGATCAAAACCTGGTGGATAAATGGGTGAACCAGCAGCGGCAGGTGATGGCGCGTTTGGATCATATACAGGCGAATTGACCAGGCTAAAGGGACGGTAAGGTAATGCCGTATTGTCGATGAGTGCATAATTGGGATGTGATTGTAATGCCTGCCATACGGCGTTATCGTCGTTGAAGCCCACAGCTCGCGCTGCAAGGTGCAACCCATAACCTTGCAAAAACCCTCCGCTTACAACTTGCGCTGGATAAATGTGCCAGGCCGGAGTATCAGCGTTTGGCTGAATCACTCCTACTGCTGTTGAAGCCTGGGTACCTATTGTGGTGAAAACGTTGGGATCTATGCCATGGTTCGCTAATGCAGAGCGTATGTCAGGGATTGGCTTGAAATATGCCACCGCCTGAATATCGTAGCCGCCAGTCTGGAAGTTAATATCGGTATAGTTGTTCTGCATCGCATTCGTTATAACTGCCATGGTCGTCATTGCGAAAACGACAAGGCTAAACATTACAATACTTAAACCAGTTCGGAAGCGGTGGTGCAGAGGATATGCTGAGGCCAGCCTGGTCATGATTTGTAATCCTGGTAACCACGAGCAGAGCGCTAACAGCGGGCGTATAAGTAGATCTGCATTAGCAATGAAAGCCCAGACAACTCCAAATACCATCATTAGGGCTGCTACGAAAAAAACCTCTACTCCTCCCTGAAAACGTGGCAAACCCAATACTGCTAATGCGTCAAAGGGCAGCGCCCAATAGGCAAAGATCGTAAGCCCTACAACGGCGGCGAATATTCTTTGAACTGACTTCTTCCAATTATTTTTCCCCAACTTGCCTAAGGTCCAGTCAATGCCAGACACGAATAGCAACCCGATGCCAATCACAAGCAACGAAAGGCCAAGAGAAAAAGGCGTAATTTGTGATCTCTTTAACCCCAGCTCAAGCAACAGGTAGCCTGCCAGTAGGGGTAAGATGCCTAACCGTGCCAGCCTACTAATTAATCCAATCAACGTGTCGGGAATTTGTTCTACTAAGATACGCCGTATATTGTGTGTCGAGCCAATGCGTTTCGTTAAATCAAGGAACTTTGTTAAAAGCTCGACAAGAGATGCAGAAGGCCGTTCTGACTCAGGAAGGTTGCGTAATGCATCTACTATAGTCATACGACTTACTACCCATGCCGAAAATCCTACTGAACAGAATGTGAAGATCACTCCCAGACAATAGGCAATCATCAGGCTGCGTGGCTGAATGGCGAGTTTAAGCGGAAAATTAAAACGCGCAAGGATGGGTTCCAGGAAGAGGAAAAGTATCGCTCCTATACCTAAACCGATAAACAGGCCAATAAATGAAGAAATTAAGTCGTAGACTGTTCCCTCAAAGATGTACATCAATATGAGGTGCCGGCGCTGTACACCTATAGCGCGTGCCATGCCCATCTCTGCTCGACGTTCAGCCGCTAATAGCACAAATATCAGGAATATCAAGAGTAGACCTATAGCCAGGGCAAAGAGAGCAAAAAGCGAAAAGATGCGGGAGAAGATATCATCCGCGAGTTGCGCAAACTGCGCACCCTGTTCTTTGACCTCGTTGACGTGTAGATAGGAGGGAATCCTCTGGCTCAGTGTCTGCTTTATAGCTTCTGAAACATCAAATCCAATTGTATCCGTTCCATGAATTGACACAAAAATTTGGGTGATATCATCAAAGCGGTGTTCGATGTCACGAAATGTTTTAACCTGGCTTACAATATAAGGTTGCTCCCCGACAAGTCCTCCATCTGCAATGATTGCTTGCACATGCATCGTATAGCGTTTTCCGGGCCAGCGTTTAGAATACAAGTAGATCGTATTTCCAGCATGTGCGTTCAATAGCACTGCCAACGTGTGATTGAGATAGACCTGGTTAGTTTGAAGATCAGCAATATGATACGGTACTTTACTGATATCATCCTGAATTGCGCCGAAACCTTGCTCACTACCAGGTATGACACCAAGGGCTGTAACTTTGGAGCGTACCTGGCGAGAAGATGCATCTGCTACCAATACTCCTTGTTCTATTAATGCGGCCCCGATCGCTGCAACATTGGGATCATTTCGTACCCGATTGCGCAGTTCAAAATAGAGTCTATCGTCGAAGAATCCAGGTGAGCCGGAGCTTTGAATGGTCTCATCCACATTGCCAAGGTTTGAAACTGCGATTGTTTGCACTGCTGCAGTAATCACGTCACCAGTTGCCAGTACGCTAGAGAGGAGTGTAGTTGAAAGCATTAGGGCGAATACAATCAGCAGCATTTGTGTGCGGCGGCGGGGAATATTTCGAATGCCAATTTTGAAAAAAATTGCATTTGTGATTGCCAGCAATCCTACTCCAGCTACGATACTAATCGTTAACGCTAGTAAAATGATGGTGAGGGTATCGAGTGGTATTCCAAAAAGTTGTGTCATGTATGAATGTTCATCCCTGAGATTCCTGTAAAGTTTTGTAAAATAACTCTGCAAGCTGTAAATATCCGAGGTCCGTTGGGTGTAGGCCATCATTGCCGATGTATTCAGGATGCTCTTTCAGGTTATAATTTTGCTGCGACAGGTTAACTAAAATGGCGTGATGTTGTTGCACTTCGTGAGCGATGGTTACATTGTATTTCTCGATTATTTGATGCAATAACTGCTGGTTGTACGATGTAAAATAAGGCAAAAGTGTTAGATCTGGTATATTTGCGATCAAGATATGCGCAGACGGCGCCTGAGACTTTAAGCGCGTCAACATGAGATCCAGGTCGTGAGAATAGCTGTTAATTGGGACTTTATCAGCAATGTCGTTCACTCCTAACCAGATAGTTACCAATTCAGGATGTGAGTCGAGCGCAACCGGAAGTTCTATGTTTAAAGCATCATGTAAGGTTATTCCCGGTATACCAAGATTGATGAGATGGACCTTCTGACTAAGTTTTTCCGCCAGGTCTGTAGGCCAGTTCTGTGTGTAGGGATCTGACGTGCCAATTCCAAAGGTATCGGAAGCGCCAATTGCCACGTAGATAATCTGGGAATTAGATACCTGGTTAACCCGCTTCGGGTTGCCAGTATTGCTAGATTGCCCTTCCGGTGACTGGCCACAACTTACTAAAAAGAGTATGAGGAAACAGAGTGAAGCAATCGAAAAAACTACTTTCACCTGCGAGCGTATTCTTGGATAACGATGATAATGGCTATGCAGAGGATTATCTGCGCTATATAGTATGCCAGAGATCACGGTTGAACCAGGTTTTCTTTCTGGCTGTAGAAATCGACTAAACAATCTTGAAAGATTATAACATATTCGTATGCTTTTAAGTCTTCTACATACTCCTGATATTCCTACTTTCCCGATTGTGTATGATAAACTGTAAAGATGCTTCTTGTGAGCATTTTCCTTGAATGTAGTATATCGTTTGGCTGGAGGATGTTCGCCTTACACCTCCAACATCAGAAATAGTAAAGGTAGCAGTACTTTATGGAAAATGAGAATGGCTCAGTAAATCCTCAGGTAAATCTTTCTTCCAACACGAGGTCGGTCGAACTTCAACCTGTGATCGATCCATCCATGCTTAACTCGCTCGAATGGCGTCTTATCGGCCCATTTCGCGGTGGACGGGTTGTCGCGGTGGCGGGAGATCCAGTGCATTCCCAGGTATTCTATTTTGGCTCGACGGGCGGGGGGGTCTGGAAAACAACCAATGGTGGTATTCTTTGGGAAAATGTATCTGACGGTTTCTTTAAACGTGCTTCAGTTGGAGCGATTGCTGTCTCAGACTCCGATCCTAACGTTGTGTATGTTGGCATGGGCGAGACTACTATCCGCGGCAATGTCTCTCATGGCGATGGTGTGTACAAATCCACTAATGGAGGAAGAACCTGGACTCACCTGGGTCTGGAGAATACCAGAAATATTGCTAAAGTACGCATTCATCCCCTGAATCCTGATCTGGTGTATGTAGCAGCGCTGGGGCATGCGCATGGGCCAAATCCTGAAAGGGGATTATATCGTTCGTCTGATGGTGGAAAAACATGGCAGCAGATCCTCTTTCACAGCGATAAGTCAGGGGCAATTGATCTCGCGTTAGATCCAAATAATCCTCGCATCTTATATGTGTCCTTCTGGGAAGCTGAACGTAAGCCGTATACGCTCATTAGTGGCGGTGAAGGCTGTGGCATCTTCAAATCGATTGATGGTGGCGATACCTGGACTGAGATTACACGCAAACCAGGTCTGCCGAAGGGGCTGCTGGGTAAGATCGGCCTTGCTGTTTCGCCTGCTAGAGAAAACCGAGTCTGGGCTGTTATTGATGCGGAGGATGGGGCAGTTTTCCGATCCGATGATGGGGGTGAGAACTGGGAGCGACTCAGCGAGGATCGCAATCTGCGCGCGCGCCCATGGTATTACCAGCATATTTATGCTGACCCACAGGATCCGGAAACCGTCTGGGTATTGAATGTCCAGGCCTGGAAATCGGTCGATGGTGGGCAAACCTTTTTCGAGATATATATTCCTCATGGTGATCACCATGACCTGTGGATTGACCCATACAATCCCCAACGTATGATTCAGGGTAATGATGGTGGCGCCTGCATCTCATTCAACGGAGGGACTGGCTGGTCTACAATCTACAATCAGCCCACAGCGGAATTCTACCATGTTACAACCGATACCCAGATACCTTACAGGGTTTATGCTGCGCAACAGGACAACACGACTATCAGTTTGCCCAGCCGCTCGGCTCTTGCTGGCATCACGCAATCTGACTCGTATGAGATTGGAGGTGGCGAGAGCGGCTATATTGCTGTTCATTCAGATAATCCGAATATTGTGTTTGCAGGAAATTATCATGGCTATCTCACCCGCTACGACCACCAATCTCGGCAGATACGTGATATCACTGTCTGGCCCGAAGCCGCGACTGGCTGGGGTGCGAAGGACGTGAAGTATCGTTTTCAATGGACTTTTCCCACCCTGCTTTCACCTCATGACCCCAATGTGCTTTATGTAACTGGTAATCATGTGTTTCGTTCAACCAACGAGGGGAGTAGTTGGGAAATTATTAGCCCTGATCTCACTCGCAACGATATCACCAAGATGGAACCTTCTGGTGGTCCGGTCACCAGAGATAATACGGGTACTGAGTTCTATTGTACCATCTTCGCTTTTGCCGAGTCACCTATCGAACGGGGACTTTTCTGGGCTGGCTCCGATGATGGTTTGATTCATATTTCACAAGATGGCGGCAAGAACTGGAAGAACATCACTCCACCAGATTTACCTGAATGGACACTTATCAGTATCATTGAGCCTTCTCCGCATGATCCTGCAACTGCCTATGTGGCAGCAAACCGCTACAAGTGGGACGATTTCCAGCCTTATCTTTATAAAACAAATGATTATGGAACAACCTGGACGAAAATTACCACGGGTATCGCAGAAAATGAATTCACACGGGTGATCCGCGAAGACCCCGTTCGGCAAGGACTTTTATATGCTGGAACAGAAGTCGGTATACTCGTTTCGTTTGATGATGGGGAGCACTGGCAATCTCTACGCCTGAATTTGCCCGCAGTGCCAATTCATGACCTTGTTATCAAAGATAATGACCTCATTGTGGCAACTCACGGGCGCTCGCTTTGGATTCTGGATGACTTGACGCCTTTACGTTCTATCAGTCAAGAGCTACAGGATGCCGCGATCAACCTGTTCAAGCCACGACCTACATTACGCTTTATGACCAGTTGGGGGTATTCTCATCCAACAGTGCCTGGGATTTTTTATCGTATGACAGGCGATAGGATGATTACTGCTCGTCGCCAGCAGAAGCCTGATGGGAGAATGATCGATCGCAATATCGATGCTGGTGAAAATCCACCCGACGGCGTGATCGTGTATTATTATCTCAAGCAGAAACCAGAAGGGGAAGTGAAACTCACTTTCCGAACTATACAGGGAGAAGAGATCAAATCCTTCACAAGCGAAGCTACACGAAACCAGTCGCTAGCAATAGAAGGCCCTGTGGATCCAACAGATGAAGAGGAGGATAAAGAGAAAAAAGATCCGAAAGTTCCCAAAGAAGCAGGTACAAACCGTTTTATCTGGAATATGCGCTTCCCGGACCCAAAGAAAATAGATGGCTATGTGGCTTCTGAGGCTGTGATGGCTGGCCCATTCGCCGCTCCTGGTACCTACCAGGTGGAATTGAAGGTGGGAGATCAAACCCTGACCGAAGTTTTCGAAATCCAAAAGGACCCACGTGTATCTGCTTCACAGGAAGACCTGGATGCACAGTTCGAGCTACATCTCAGAATTCGAGACAAACTTTCGGAAACTCACGATGCCATCAACATGCTCAGAAACATCCGGCAGCAAGCAGAAGATTGGGCAAGACGTTCGAGTGAACGGAAAGATCACGAGGCGATTGCCGCATCCGCCCGGTCATTAAAAGAGAAATTAGCTCCAATCGAAAACGAACTGACTCAGTCAAAAGCCAAAACTCGGCAGGATACGATGAACTGGCCAGTCAAGCTCAACGGTAAACTGGCATGGCTCGCAGCCGTCATTTCTAGTGCTCAGGCTGCTCCCACAAGACAGGCATACGAACTCTATGAAGATCTTTCACAACGCATCGATGTACAGCTTCAAAGGCTGAAAGAGATCATCGATACCGATATGGCTGCTTTTAATCAACTAATGAGTGAGTCTGGTGTACCAGCCGTCATCCCCATTGCGACACTTCCAGTTAAACGCTGAATATGGGAAGATAGCACAATCTATGGTATCATACATCAAAACCTGAAGAAGGAAATATATGAATCAAGATCCAACTAGCCAGCTACGAAGATGGATAAATGAACTAGGGCTTGACGCCTTTCTCGTTATTCAACCACAAAACCGTTCGTATTTGAGCGACTGGCTCAATGATGATACAGAGGGCGCTGGTTTGCTGCTGGTAGGACAGCAGCAACAATTATTATTGACCAATCCACTTTATAAAGAAATAGCTGAAAACGAAGCTACTGGTTGGGAAGTAATTGTGCCGTCGTCACGTGATTATGCTCCAAGTATTGCTGAACTTGCAAGTGAGTATGGTTGGAAAAAAATCGGCTTCGAATCTGCTGCCGTCAGTTATGCCGAATATGAGAAGATTAGCAATGCTGGCAAAGACATCTACACTCTCCAACCATTCGAGCAAAGCCCTGTAGACCAACTACGCCTGGTAAAGCAACCACAAGAACTGGAACTACTCAAGCTTGCAATTTCCATTACTGATCAGACATTTGCCCATATCTGTGACTGGATACAACCGGGTATGACTGAAAAAGAAGTGCAGTGGGAAATTTTGCGCAAGATGGTAGCATTAGGAGCTGATGGTACATCTTTTGAATCGATTGTCGCTTCCGGTCCAAATAGTTCAATGCCCCATGCTCATGCAAGCCAGCGCCAAATACAGGCGGGTGAACTGATCACAATCGATATGGGGGCTCGCTACAAAGGCTATTGCGCAGATATGACCCGTACCATTTGCCTGGGTGAGCCTGCTGATCCACGCGCGCATGAAGTTTACCAGGCTGTACTTCGGTCAATGAAAACATGTGAGTCAGGAATTTACGGAGGCATCTCAGGCAAAGATGCCGACGCTTTAGCGCGCAATTCCCTTGAAGATCTGGCGGAGTACTACGTTCATAGCACAGGCCACGGCGTGGGCTTGCAGATTCATGAAGGGCCGTCACTTTCACCACGTGCCCCTGACGATCTACAGCTGCCTGTTGGCTCTGTTGTCACAGTTGAACCTGGCGTCTATATCCCAGGCTGGGGTGGAGTGCGTATTGAAGATTGCGTTCTGGTAACGGAGAATGGCTCTGAAGTGTTAACAAAATCACCGACCGGACTGGTGGTTTCGCGATAAATGTAAGGAGATTTGAAAAATGATATCTACCAGTGATCTTAGAAAAGGAGTAACCATCGAATTTGAAGGGCAGCCGTGCAGTATACTTGATTGGCAACATGTAAAAATAGGTCGTGGTGGCGCGATCATTCGTATGAAACTACGTAATTTGCGTACCGGCTCTACGATCGATCGCACATGTGACGCAGGTGATAAGTTCAAACGCATCTATTTGGATCGCAGCTCAGTTATCTATCAATATCAAGATGATGACCAGTATCATTTTATGGATACCAGCACCTATGACGATATTGTATTGACTGGAGAACAACTCGGCGACACCAAAAATTATCTGATTGATAATCTGGAACTTGATTTGATTCTCCTCGACGGGGAACCTATATCGGTCGAGCCACCAGAAAAAGTGGTATTACGTGTTGACTATACTGAGCCAGGATTCAAGGGTGATACTGCTACAGGAGGTACCAAACCTGCAACTACGGAAACTGGTCTTGTAGTACAGGTGCCCCTTTTCGTTTCAACAGGCGATATGATTCGTGTTAATACCACAACCGGTACCTACGTAGAACGTGCTTAGAAGCATTATTTTTATCTGGTTGGAGAAACAATAATGGACGGAATCAGTTACAATCCCTCTGTGGAAACCGGTCCGGCCAATTTATCGCAGGATGATACCACTGCAAATGTCATTAGTATAGAGCAGTTACAGCATCTTGTTCGATTGCTCGATAATAGTGACGTCTCCGAACTTGAGTTGAAACGAGCAGGAGAGGGAACGCATCTGGTGCTGCGTAAGGCAAAGGCTCCCGATAGCAACGAACATTCTGTAGAGCGCCAATATGTACCTGCGCCCGTGAATATTCCTGTTGTTGAAGTACCTGAAAAGACAGAACACCAAATTCTTGCACCTTTGGTTGGAACTTTTCACACCTGGGCAAAACCAAAGGGTGGTGCTCTGGTTGCTGTGGGTGACCGTGTGAAAGCAGGTCAACTCGTAGGTACCATTGAGTCACTTAACGTGCTAAACGAAGTAGAAACTACCGTCGCTGGCCACGTAGTTGAGATCCTGGTGCGAGAAGGGCAACCTGTAGAGTATGGGCAGGTGCTCATGACTATTGATAGCCTGGCTGGGGGATAGAGGGCACAATGTTATTTATGGATACGGCATCGATCTTCAGCGTCACGCAAATATCTCGCTATCTGAAAGAGCTAATGGATACGGATGAGATATTACAAGATGTATGGATTCGTGGCGAGATATCTGGATGCAGAACGTATCCTTCGGGTCATTGCTATTTTACCCTTAAAGATGCTGAAGCACAACTGCCCTGTGTCTTTTTCAAGAATGCCCGCCTGCGTTCATCAACACCAGAACTTCGTGATGGCATGGCAATTGCCGCGAACGGTCGCATCTCCCTCTATGAACGTGACGGTAAAATGCAATTGTATGTTGAAAATGTAGAACTGTTTGGTGATGGCGCTTTATTTCTACGTTTTGAGCAACTCAAAGCACGATTAGCTGACGAAGGACTTTTTGATGAATCACGGAAACGCCCCCTCCCTTCGAGTCCATCAATAGTTGGTATTGTGACATCTCCAGAGGCAGCTGCGCTACGCGATATGCTGCGCGTACTTCGCACTCGTTTTCCCCTTGCACAAGTCATCCTCTACCCTACACTTGTGCAAGGGATAGAAGCTCCAACAGCCATTGCTCATGCGCTTGATGCACTCAATGCGCACGGTAAAGCAGAAGTCATAATTCTGGGACGAGGCGGTGGTTCCATAGAAGACCTGTGGGCATTTAATGAAGAAGTAGTCGCACGTGCCATAGCACGATCGCGTATCCCTGTTATTAGCGGCGTTGGCCATGAAACGGATTTCACTATTGCTGATCTCGTTGCAGACTATCGTGCTTCAACACCTACGGCTGCCGCCGCCGCTGCCGTTCCTGATATGAACGAATGGCGTGAGAAACTATTGGAGTTTGAGGAGGAATTAGCAGAATCTATCGAAACGTATCTTATCGAGCAACGCGAGTTACTCGGGCGAATCAAGCGTGATTTATTGCGACTGAATCCGCAGTATCAGCTTGAACGATTGCAACAGCGACTTGACGACACTTCTGCGCTCTTGCAAGCACGCATGGAACATATTCTATCATTGCGCATGGAACGTCTTAGAGGTATTGCCTTGCGTTTACACTCATTAAGTCCCTTACTAACAATTGCTCGTGGTTTTGCAGTTGTGCGCCGAGACAGCGATCATTCCCTGGTAACCAAAACACAACAGGTACATCCAGGAGACGAGCTCACAATTCAGGTCACTGACGGCCAAATCCATGCTCAAGTAAAAGGACAAAAACTTACTGACGACAGTCCCAAATCAGGATAAGTCCCACCATCATCTGGACTGAATGAACGAGTAGGGTTCTTAGGGACTGCAGTCCCTAAGCGGGGTGACAATGAAGTCCCATTCTCATCTGGGCTGAAGAAACGAGCAGGGTTCTTAGAGACGGCAGTCCCAAGTCAGGATGAGGATGAGTCCCACCATCATCCGGGCTGAATGAACGAGCAGGGTTCTTAGGGACTGTAGTCCCTAAGCGGGGTGTGGGGTGTCCCCACCTTTTCCTTTACACGGGGGAGGGGAAGGGAAAAACTCTAGAAAGGTAAAAAATGGACACTTTATCCTTTGAACAAGCCTTCGAGCAACTCGAAGCAGCAGTAGAAGCACTACAAGATGGACAAATGCCTCTTGAACGCGCACTCAACTATTACGAAGAAGGCATGAAATTAGCTCAACACTGCAACGAACTGCTCGAAAAAGCCGAACTACGTGTACAGCAACTTCGTGTAACCAGTGAAGGATTGCCAGTTTTAGAACCTTTCGAATAAAAAAGGGCAAGCCATGTGCCGAAAAGCGTCTGCGTGAGCTTATCGGGCATCCACTGACCCAGGTCATCGTTGGTGGATTGTCAGGTATTGGAGTCGCGCTTCTTGTAACAGGCTGAGTCCGAATTCCCAACATTTTGGTATCCTTTAAGCCTGCATGGTAGTTTGCTCCAAGCCACTTACGCTTCTCCATGAGCATTGCAAATTCCAGAGTTTATGGTATACTATCGCAAATGGTAGCATTGCTATTTTTTCATCCTCTTCTTAACTCCGTAATTCGCTAGTAAAACACAAGGAGGTGTCTTTAACAGCAAAACAAACAATCGTCAATGGGCAACCTTATATTCGCCTTACGTATTCGCTGTCTTATCTTAGCATCAGCAAACGTGATATTCAACCCGTCAAAGTGTTGAAATAGACGTCATACAATCAGATGACGTAAAGGAGGATATCCCGTATGGATACAAGTGTCCGTGAAGTCACAACCTCGGCGACTCTTGAAGAGAAAAAGAAGCTTCGTAAAGAGTTCAAAATCTTCGACATGATCTTCATCACCATTGCTGCAGTTATTGGAATTGACACGCTCGGTGCCGTTTCTTCAAGTGGAGCGCAAGTTCTCACCTGGCTGCTTTTTTCGGCGGTAACGTTTCTCCTCCCTTATGGTTTGCTCATTGCGGAACTCGGCACTACTTTTCCCCAGGAAGGTGGCGTCTACGAGTGGTGTAAAATGGCGGGCGGACGCTATTTTGCTGCACTGGCTTCCTTGCTCTACTGGATCTCCAACCCGCTGTGGATTGGTGGAACATTGTCAGTCACTGCCATCATCGCCATTGCCACGTTCTTCTATGGTGACCCGAATGCCCAGGTCGGTGGGAGCGTCCTGACTAACACCATTTTCAGAATCGTGGTAGCCCTCATCTTCATCTGGGGGATAACTTGGTCCGCTATCCTTGCCCTGCGCGTCGGCAAATGGCTCTCCGTCATTGGTTCCTATGCCAAATTCGCACTCTTCGGGTTGTTCACTTTGCTGGCTCTTGCCTTCTTCTTTGGTGGTCACTCTACAGGCCAGCATGTGGCCGCTGTTGATTTGATCCCACATAATTGGGGTTTAATTGTGAGCGTCATTCTTCCCGTCGTGATTTTTAACTGGGTTGGCTTTGAACTACAAAACGGTGCGGGCGAAGAAATGGTCAATCCGCAGCGCGATGTGCCTCGTTCGTTGATCCGTGCAGGCATCATTGCAGTGATTGCCTATGCCATTCCGATTTCTGCTATTCTCTTTACTCTCACGAAGAGCCAGCTCTCCAATGCGAGCGGTTTCATTAAAGCGTATCAAGTTGTTGTTGGAATCTTGCCTTCAGGCATAGCCACCGTCCTAGGCTGGCTTGTAGCATTAGCTTTTGTGCTCGGCCTGGCTTCCAGTGCTAATTCCTGGATCATTGGCGCCGACCGCACCTACGCAATTGCCGCGCTTGATCGAACTGCCCCATCCTTCTTTGGTAAATTCAGTGGTAAGTATGGCACGCCGATTGTTGTGAATTTCATGTCTGGAATAACAGCAACGATAACGATGATCGCAGCAGTTATGATCACTGCATTTGGTACTGGTAGTATTTCGACACTATTTGCGCTGGTGCTTGGTTTTGTCATCTCGACAACCGTCCTGTCGTACCTGTTTATCTTCCCTTCATACCTGATACTACGCTACAAATACCCCAACGTGCATCGTCCCTATAATGTACCAGGAGGCATGATTGGTGCGTGGATCGTAACGCTGTTTCCGCTGGCTTATGCTGCCATCGCCGGCTACTTCATTCTTATTCCAACCAATGCCACCGTTGCCGGCTATGGCCTTGATCGGCTCACCTATGAGCTGACCCAGTTCATACCGCTGGCTATCATCGTGTTGCTGACAACGGTGTTCTACATCTGGGGACATGCGGAGAAACGCAACCAGGATGTAGTGGTTGAGTTTAATCTTCAGGACATGACAGAGACATCTGCCAGTGGCGGTGGCGAATAAGTCAATTGTGGTTGAATAATTCCTGTTAGTGTTTTCCAACCGACCTCCGCTTGTCATCCTGAGCGCAGCGAAGGATCTCACTTGTTGGGCCGAGATCCTTCGCTGCGCTCAGGATGACAAGCGGAGGGATAGCCAGGATGACAAGCGGGTGCTCTGCATTCCAGCCGTGTTCTGGCCATCCCTTGCGAGACTCCTGAACAGAGGCAGTGGAGTCAAAGATCCTTGCGGTCGTCCTTGAAACAGGGTTCAGCTTCTCAAACTCGATCAAAGGTTATTCTATGCCTTCAGCAACAAAAGCAAAATCAGTTCCTGTAATTCCAATACTCCTAACCATCGGCGCTGTCTGTGGCTTAGTGGTCCTGGCAGAGCGTATCTATCGTCGTCCTCGAGAAACCATGGTCGATCTGATTCGCGCAGGTATGCTACTGGCGGGAATACGTGAGGAAACTTGCAATCTAGCAGGCGTTACCATGCATTATTATTGTGCTGGGAGACGTGATTCACCGGTTGTTTTGATTCATGGCCTGGGTAGTTCGGCAGAGACCTGGGCTGCCCTCATGCCATTACTGAGCAAAGAATTCCTGGTGTATGCTCCTGATTTACCCGGTTTTGGTAAGACACCGTTGGCTCCAGAAGGAACCAATATCAGTACCCATGTCCTTTACCTGGAACGATTCCTCGACGCACTTGGCTATCCACGTGTGACGTTAGTTGGCAATTCTCTGGGCGGCTGGATAGCCACGCGCTTTGCTGTGGAACATCCAGAGCGCGTGAATCGACTCTACCTTCTCAATAGCGCAGGTTTGAGACGAGAGAACTTGCGTTCGCCTTATGCCGAAGATCGCATAGCAGCACGGCGTGCCCTTGAGCATATGTTGGGATTTTCATTTCCTGTTCCTACATTTGTGCTGGATGCCGTTGTGCGCAACTCACAAACTCCGGCATATGCTGGGTTCATTCGCGGTTACGACCCTCGCGAAGAGTTGGATTCTGTCTTAGCAGATGTACAAGTTCCAACGACCATCATCTGGGGAGAGCAGGACAATTTGCTCCCATTGATCTGTGCTCATAATTTGCATAGCGGTATTGCTAGCTCTGAACTAGTACTACTGCCGCATGTTGGGCATATGCCCCAGATACAAGCCCCTGTAAAAGTTGCGCATATAATTATACAGAATATGTCTTAAGTACTTTCAGGTCATAAGATTCTACATCCATCTTGAACCATGCGATAATAGGGAAAAGCCATAAGATAGTCATATCATTCAAGCCTTGTGTGCTTAAGCGTCTCATGGTATACTTTTTGGGCGTCAAGAATTACTTGGTAATCTGGAAGCAGGGAGCTATTGTCGATGGAGTCTCGGAAGCTTTCCCAGCTACCCGGTTCTGATCCGGAACTGAGGATACGGGCTGATAGCGCGCCACATATGGAGCTGCTTTCAATCAACGACCTGGCTCGTTGCTGCTCGGAAGAAACGAACAAATTTCTCAAGCAGAGCGTTTCTAATGATCGTTATTGCTTAGAATTATTTCGTCGTGCCATAAGCAAGCGTGATGAAGATGCCTGGGCTTGCATCTACCAGCAGTATGCTCCGCTCGTACTCACATGGGTGAATCAACACCAAAGTGCAACATCCTTACTTGGTCTAGATGGTTGCGCTCCCCTGGTAAATGCATCCTTTGCAAAATTCTCACAGGCGCTCACACCAGCCAAAATGGGAAATTTTGATTCGTTGGCTGCTGTTTTGAAGTATCTGAAAATGTGTGTACATAGTGTCATAGCTGACGAGGTTCGCTCACGTCAGGCACGTCAATATGAAGAAACGCTGGAACTCATAGATCATGAACCAGCCTCAGATGATCCCGCCGACGATGTCGTATCGAATATTTCGGCACAAGGTTTATGGCAGGTTATTCAAGAAGAGCTTAATGGTGAAGACGAGCGTGTTTTGATTTATCTTGCGTACGTTCAAGGAATGAAACCAAGTGAGATTAGCAGTCAGCATAATCGGCTCTTCCCTTCGGTAGAAGATGTGTATCGTATCAAGCGAAACGTCTTGGAGCGGTTAAGACGCAATCGTCGTTTACAAATGTTGTTCAAACATCAATATCTGTAAGTTCTGGAGTGTTTAGCTAACATGTGACTTTTGCTTTGCTTACAAAGGCAAATGCTAAAATAGCAACGTTATTCGTTTATTCAGGTGAAAAGGACAATACAAGACTGCTGAGTAGCTCACAGTTTACGAATTCAGGGGAGAATAGAACGTATTCTGTAGACTACCTATTTGGTGCAGACAGCCCTTTTGTTAAACGGCAAGCGATTTTCAAATAGCGCTGTCTAAAAAATATCCTAAGTTTAAAGGAAACGCTCATGGAGTGTAGTGAACCAGGGACAATTCGGGATGAAGAACTGTTCGCTTATCTGGCGGGTGAGATAGTACGGCCAGGCGTTCAGCAGCATCTAGCACGATGCCGGAGTTGTTCTGCAAAATTAGCGGAATTTCGTCGAGTTGAACGCTCGCTTACCGGAAAGCTTTACCGGTGGGATTGTCCACCTAATCAAGTACTCGGCGAATACCAGTTAGGGTTACTCAGTAACGAGAGTGAAACAGCTGTTAAATCGCACCTGAGTTCATGTGTTCTCTGTGCTGTGGAGATTGCAACACTCTCACATTTTCTAGCGAATGACCCTATGCTCGTTGAGCGTGTATCTGTTCAACCTTTCTCCTTAAGTAATAATCATGTGCCTCATGCAGTGAAACCTTTAATAGGCCATCTGCGTGATGTGTCGAGTGGTCAAATTCGGCGTGTTATTGCTACCTTTTTGCCACCACAGCCCCGTTTAGCCTATCAACGTGAAGTCGCTAGTACCGAGATCTGGCCACGCAGTTATTCTGCCGAGGATTTTAATATCTCAATCCAACTAGACCGGGGCGCTAGCCGTAGAGACTCTTTGCAACTCATTGGTTTTGTCACACGCAAAGGGAGTAGCCTGGAATCACTTCAAGGAATTCCTGTAGTGCTTTCTTCTCCGACAAATGTCGTGTATAAGCAAAATATTGATGAACTTGGCAATTTCGTCTTTTCTTCAATCTCTCCTGCTACATATATGCTGGAGTTGCAACTTCCTGATAGCACGATTGTGATCGAACAGCTACCAATTGCTCTACAAGATTGATACGTTAGTAGTTGACTCTACCCTATAAAACGTATGGAACGTTTCAAAGTAACTCTCCGTGTTTCAAGATGTTTCAAAATTGCTTTTTTAATACTACTTCCATTCTGGCTGATTCTGCGCTACAATCAATGTGATCAATATAACTCTTGAAGCGTTTAACATGTAGTGATGTAATAGAACTCCTGATAGGCATGAGGACACCCCGAAAATCCCTTATTGCCTACGCATATATGATTAGCGGAAAACAATATTCGCATGGCACCCCGAGAACTAGTAGCCGCGCTTCTAAACATGAATGAGAAGCAAGGTCGACAATTACTACAAAAGAGCCTTCCTACCATTGATGACGACTCCCTTAACTTGCTTGTTAAATTGATGAAGCTGGAAGCTGATCGCCAATGGGCTAAAGAATCAGGTCGCTCATTTCTGCTTGCCGGATATCTTATGTTTATTGGAGATCATATCCCCAATAAGTATGTGCATGCGCTTGGTTTAATGGTGCGTGGAGATGCATTACGCCGCATGGATCGAGATCAGGAAGCCTTGCCATTTTTAGATGCAGCAGGAGCTGAATTTCTCGCTCTTGATGATGAAGTAAGTTGGGCACGCACACGTATTGGCCGTGTAAGCGCCTGTTTGCAACTCAATCGTACTGGTGAAGCTTTACGTGATGCCGCAGCAGCACGCGAAGTCTTTGTACGCTATGGAAAGCACCTACGCGCCGGGCAAATTGATGTGAATGCTGCCATCATCAACTACGAATCTGGGCAGTATGATCAGGCCCTGCGACTCTTTGATCGTGCTATTGAAACCTATGCTATACAGGGCGAAGGGGTAGATCTCTACATAGCTCGTGCGAAGGCGAACAAGGCCATTACTCTTGCAGCTATGGGCAGATTTCGTGAAGCGGGAGCTCTGCATGAGCAGGCCCGTGCCACGTTTGCCAGGCACCAGGGACAAGAGATTTCTGTAGCTCGGCAGGCATTGAACATCGCTCTGATTTATGCGGCTCAAGGGCATTATAGTCAAGCATTGCTCCTCTTCAATAGGAGCCGTACTATCTTTCAGCGTCACGACATGCAATTCCAGGCGTCTGAGGTGGCCCAGCAAACATGCCTTTGTCTGTTGCGTTTGAATCGAGTCAAGGAAGCGTATGAGTTGGCAGGAGAGACGATTAGCTACTTTCGTCAATCTCCAGGACATCGGCATAACCTGGCTCATTCACTGATGTACCAAGCTGAGGCTGCCATGCTTGTGGGAGATTATCGCGATGCAGATGAGAATTTGCAGGAAGCCAGCACTATTCTAGAAGAAATCGGCTTTTCGGGTCTGGCTTCAGTCGTGCGGTTGCAGCAAGCCGAGTTATACTTTGCTGATGGGAACTTAGAGGCCAGTTTACGCGAAGCTCGTCATGTCGCGGATGCATTTGCAGAACAGGAGGCGTTACCGCAATTGGCTCGGGCGGCGTTATTACAAGCCCGTATTGCTGCAAATCTCGGAGATACAACGAGCGCAGAATATCTGTGTCACCAGGCACTCGATATTGCTCAAGGTCAGGACTTACTTGATCTCGAGTATCGATGTGAGTATCTGCTCGGACAAATTGCTGAGCATCATGATAACCTGGAAGAAGCTACAAGCTACTATGATCGTGCAATGAAGGGCATCGATATTGTGCAGAGCCATCTCGTCATGGATGAACGTAGTAGTTTTCTGGAAGATAAAGGTGGTGTTTACAAGCGGGCAGTGATTCTCGCATTAAAACGAGGCAGTTATGAACAGGCACTCGTGTATGTTGAAAAGGCTAAGTCGCGCGTATTGGGTGATTACCTGCGTAATAATATCGATATTCGCATGAGAGCAGGCGATAAAGCAGGAGAAGCCATTCTTGAAGACCTGTCGCGATTACGTGAAGAGCAAGCCTGGTTCAGCAGTATTGTATACGAAGCAGAGCGTGAATCTGGCTTGAGCGATACAGCCCTCATGCGTATTCAATCTATGGCGCCTGGTCAAGCACGACAGGAAATGCAGAAACGCGAGCGTAGCATTGAACATATGCTTGAGCAGTTGCAATTGCGCCTTGCTGGAGATCTTGTATCCCGTTCTCGTCCCCAATGGACAGATAGTATTATAACGAAGCTGTGGCCCAAAATTGGGCACACTGTCCTGATGCTAGAGTATTATCTAACTGAGCAAGATCTGTATATATTTGTAATCACACGTGATGGGATAGATGTACATATTGAGAAAGACGTTGTTCCCAGGCTGGAACGTCTATTTTCGCTCTGGCGGGTTAACCTGGATCTTGCTGCGCAGGCAAGTGGGGCAAGAGATCGTGCTCAAGCTTTTTCTGGTTTGCAGGAAAATTGTCTTGGCCTGCTTCAACGCCTTTATGATCTGTTATTGAGGCCTGTTTCGGGCGCATTGGAGAGTTGTGAACATGTGACGATTGTACCATATGGCATGTTGCACTACCTACCGTTCCATTGTCTGTTTGATGGGGTGCAGTTTGTTGTTGAGCGCCTGGATGTTTCCTATCTACCTTCTGCCGCTCTTATGGAAATTTGTCACCAACGCGGACAGCGCGCCGAGGCCAACAGAATACCTCTGAAAAAGTCGCTTATAATGGGTCTATCCGATGGCGGACGTCTGGCCTTCGCTGTACAGGAAGCCAAAGCAGTTGCTCAACAACTGGGGGCTTCATGTATACTTGATCAGAATGCAACTACGACATTATTGCAGGAGGCAGGAGCTACTAGCCCCATAGTGCATATCGCCGCGCACGGCCTTTTTCGGCTCGATGCTCCTAACTTTTCCCATATCAAGCTTGCTGATCGCCAATTGAGTGCTATTGAAGTCTTTAATCTTGACCTCTCCTCTTGTACGTTAGTTACGTTAAGCGCCTGTGAAACGGGGCGTGGTATCGTAGGTGGAGTAGACGAAGTTATAGGCCTGGGGCGTGGTTTCCTCTATGCTGGCGCGGCTTCGCTGATGCCAACATTGTGGAAAGTTGATGACGCCAGTAGTGCGGAACTGATGGAGATGTATTATCAGGCGCTCTTAAACGAATATGGTAAAGCGGCTGCATTGGCTGGCGCTCAACGCGCATTTCTAGCCCGTGCGCGCACCTCCATTGTTTCCTATCGAGTACATCCGTATTTTTGGGGAGGATTCCATTTGATCGGAGATCCAGGTCCAATATAGAACCAGGAAAGAAATTCCAATGAAGCATCTTGTCCCAGATTACGTGTACACTCCCCAGGGTTTGCAGGCCAACATGATCGTTTCCATCTCAGATGATGGGCGTATAGACTCAATATCTCAACAAAACGTAGGGGCGCAATTTATTGCGCCCTCTGAAATCTTGTCACTGAATGGTGTAGCTCTTCTTCCTGGTTTTGTTAATACACACAGCCACGTGTTCCAGCGTGCTCTGCGAGGGCATACGCATCGTCCACTCTCTAAGCAAGATACATTCTGGACCTGGAGACGTGCCATGTATGCTGAGGCTCAGAAGCTGAACCCAGATTTGTTATATAAAAATGCGCTTACGACCTATCACGAAATGCTTGAAGCAGGCTATACAAGTGTGGGAGAGTTTCACTATGTTCATCATCAATTGGATGGGCAACCATATGCTGATCCCAACGTCATGTCTAAAGCAGTCATACAGGCAGGAAAGGAAGCAGGAATACGTGTTGTCTTGCTAATGACCGCCTACGCCCAGAGCGGTTTCAATCAGCCGCCAGAGGAGGAACAACGGCGTTTCTGTGATACCTCCATTGATGCATATCTCGACCGTGTCGAGGCTCTGCGTGTAAAAGGTGGACCGATCGGAGTTGCTCCGCATTCAGTGCGTGCTGTACCTGAAGACTGGTTTCGTGCTATCGCTGAATATAGTCATACTCATCAACTACCAATACATGTCCATGCTGACGAGCAAATGGCAGAAATTGAGGAATGCTTGACAATGCACGGTTGTACGCCAATTGAGTTGATCGAACACTTTGGCGCGTTGGGAGCACTGACCACTATTGTTCATGCCACACATGCCAACACTACCGAAATTGCATTACTAACACAACGCGGATGCACTGTTTGTGTCTGCCCGACTACTGAGGGAGATCTAGGCGATGGCATTGCTCCTTATGCTGAATTGCTGGCCGCGCAAATCCCCCTTGCGATTGGTTCAGACAGCAATACCCGACTTGATCCGGTTGAGGAACTACGCTGGGCGGAATATTCTGCTCGTATGCGCTATCAACGACGGCGTGTGCTTGTCGATGGCGAATTAGCCTCCCCTGGCTCTTTATTGTTAGAATATGGCACACGCCGTGGAGCAGTCGCACTTGGTTTAGATACAGGCGTCATTGCCCCTGGAATGCTAGCCGATTTTATTGCTGTGGATTTGCATCATCCATCGCTGGCAGGTTGGAATGCAGAGGATTTTCTAGACATGCTCTTTTTTGGAGCATCAGCAGATGCTATTATTGGAACATGGGTCCAGGGGAAAAAAGTGAGCTTCTAACCTTGCTTCTCTATCTTCCCTTTCTTGGCCTCTTCCCTGGCTTTGGTTCAAGTGTAGGCATGTCTTCAATTAAACGCAAAACCTCAGCTATAGCGCGATCCAGTTGCGGGTCAATGTTGTTCACGTAATCCTGCGGTGCAATATCTACTTCGATATCGGGGTCGGTGCCATAATTCTCGACGTTCCAGCCAACATCCTTGAACCAGAAAGCATATTCTGGTTGTGTCGTTCTTGTGCCATCGACTAGAGCGTGTTGTGGACTGATACCAATCACTCCCCCCCACGTCCGTTTGCCAATTAATGGTCCGAGTCCCATTAATTTGAAACTATGGCTAAAAATGTCACCATCGGATCCAGAGTTTTCATCGGTCAATGCTACCATAGGACCTCGAGGAGACTCAGCAGGATATGGCTCAGGTTGACCCCAACGCGAAAAGTCATAGCCGATGCGTCGTCTCGCCAATTTCTCCAGTAACAGTCCAGATACATGTCCTCCCCTATTATGACGTACATCAATCAATAGGCCCAGATAGTCATATTCTGTCAGGTAACTGCGATGAAATTCAGCAAATCCCTCCCCCATCATATCTGGAATATGGATGTATCCTACTCGACCTTGAGATTTCTCATGGACAATTCGGCGATTGGTCTCTACCCATTCGCGGTAGCGAGCAGGTTGTTCATCCGAGAGTGCCTTCACAGTAATTACCCGTGTCTCTTTTGAGATTATATCCTCGATAGCGAGTTGTACTTCATTGTTCGACTGGTTTACGAGCAATTCTTGCGGACTGCGACCGGGCCCTACCCGTTGCCCATTGATGGCCAACACTGCGTCACCCACACCAACATTTAACCCCGGGCTGGTGAGCGGTGATGTAGCTTTGCTATCTGAGGGATCACCCTGCACGATATGGACTATGCGATAACGTTCGCGTTCGGCATTGTAACTCCAATCTACCGCCAGAAAACCCTGACTATAGTGTGGTCGCTGGCGAGCGAACCTACACGTTCCACTAGTGGCGCATACTGTGCATAGATGGCTTCCCAGTCAATACCTGACATGTCTTCTGTCCAGAAGTGCTCGCGCTGCAGGCGCCAGGCCTCAGCAAACATTTGCTTCCATTCTGCAGCGGGCTGTACTGATACTTTTACCCGACTCAGATCCAGCCAACCTGTTTCGCGGTTAGTCCGATCTCCGTTGTCACCTTTGGGCGCCTTGTCTCCAGCTTTCAATACGCGCAAGCGTTGGCGAGATCGATAGATCAGCGTTTTAGCATCACATGATACGTCGAAGTCACTTACTCCGTCGATGAGGTACTCAGTTTTATGTGCTTCGAAGTCATAACTATCGATATGACCTCTTGGCTCATGCTTTTCTCCTGGTTGGCTAATCGTACCTTCTATCGGAAAGGACAGGAACAGCGCTTTGCCTTTTATCCCACGTATTGATCTATACTTTCCTTCGGGTACCGGGAATGGTAAAACACGATTCGTAATACCTTCAAGGTCGATGACGATGGGTGACGGTTTCTTGGAGGTTTCCTTTTTGTTCTCTTCTGTTCGAGATGAATCGTCCTGATCCTTTTCTTCTTCCTTCTCAGCTTTGGTTTCTTCTTTCTCCTTCTCTTTTTCTTCTGGGATCTTTGGTTCTGCAATAAAAGGAGAACGTAAGTCACGTTGTAGTGTAATGGCGTAGGGTTTTACACCGCGAGGGAAACTCAAATCAAAATGTAAATGATCGTACACTGGATTAAAGGTGCGGTATCCCAGGAAGTACAGGTATTTTCCCTCGGGATCAAATGCCGGTGCAACGTCGTGTAGTGCAGGCTCTGTGGCAAAATTGGTCTCACCGCTTTCCAAATTGCATAGTTTGATCGCAGTTTTTTGCTCGGTCGAACGAAAACCATATGCCAACCAGCGTCCATCAGGCGACCAGGCTATTCCGCGTATTTGTCCGAAGTCGCTCCGATCGATTGTACGAGAGGATCCGACTTCTAAGTCGATCATAAGCAGTTCATTGCGATGGTTCGCGATTGCAATAGCATCATCTGTAAGCGAAACAGCCATGTCGGTAGCTCTACCAAATTCAATGTCCGCAAACGACTTTGGTTCACTGGCATCATCAGGATTGAAAACAATCAGGCTCTCACGACCGGCTGCATCGTTAATAGCAACAATGCGTTTGCCATCATTGAGCCACTCCAGGAAACGATAGCGCACGCCGTCAGGTTCACCATGCTGCAGAACGGGGCCATCCCAGTTGCCCATAGTGAAGGCTTTCCCACGCGTCGTCAGAGCAACAGTGTATCCTTTGGGGTGTAAGGCGTAGCTATCAAGGTAATTTCCGGCGGAGACGAACTTGCGGTTGCGTTGTGTGCGTATACTTGGCAATACTACGTCCAATTGGCGCACTTCTTCTGTTGAAGGATTAAACAGATAGAGATCGGCACCTGCGTGATAGACAAGGCGTTGACCATCGCTCGATAGATTTCGGGCATAAAAATCGTTGTGCTCAGTGTGTCGACGAAAATCATCGCCGAAAGGAGTGCAAGAATAAATATTACCGACTCCTTCATGATCGGAAAGAAAGTAGATGCGCTCACCCACCCAGCACGGGCTAGCTATGTTGCCACTAAGTTGGAGAAGGCGCTGAAAGATTCCGCTGCCTGTTGGGTCACACCATAAATGTCCTGCAGTGCCACCTCGATAGCGTTTCCAACGTGCTGGTTCATGTGTGTTACGACCAATGACGAGACCGCCCTCTGGACCATAGGAAATAGCGTTTGCGATGCCCACAGGAATCTGCCTCGGTTGCCCACCTTGGGTGCTAATAGCATAGATGGCGTTGTGACCAGAAAGTGCCTGTCCGGCGTTGCTGGCATATAAAATAGCATCACCAGCAAGATTCCAGCCAGCAACACGGCAAGAAGAAGAATGGAACGTCAGACGTTGAGCAACACCTCCGAGCGAAGGCATGATGTAGACTTCACTTGGACCCTCTTCACGGCCCACAAAAGCGAGTAATTCGCCATCTGGCGAAAAATGAGGGTACGATACTTCGCCCACTCCCGCGGTTAAACGTTCTGCCCTTCCACCCTCACTCGAAACAAACCAGAGATCGTCCTCAGCGACGAAAATAATGCGATCCTGATGGATGGTTGGAAAACGCACATATCCCTGTGTTGACATATATTCTCCTTATTTTCTGGTTATTGGTGTTCTTCTAAATATTATCTTCAATTGTTTCCACTGTCGAAGATGCCTGATGTCCTACATTTTTTCAGCCACCAGCACAATCTTCTTGTAGGGAGAATTTGGTAGTCAGATAATGTATTTTTTGGAACGATGAATGTAAGCAATTTCTACGGCTATTATTATAGCACAGCATTTATCACACATCCTTAGTATTATCGAGCTGTTATCATCTTCCAATCTTGACGAGATTCATCAGAAAAGTCTGTTACAAGTGATGCAAATGTTATGAAAGAAATCTCTTTTTATCCTTTACGAAATTCTTACACCTTCTGGTCCCCTCTGGTCCTCACCCTCTTGTCAGAAAGCCTAAGTAATGGTACTCTCTCTTTGCAATTCTATACCATAAATACACAAGGAGAGAGTATCCCTATGGCGCAAACGGTGAAAGGGCAGAAGGAACCGCCACAGAAACAATATCGGCCTGGACAAAGACAGCAGGAGCGCATGCAGCGCCAGGCCCGTCGAAAGCGCAGACAGAGAATATGGGGTGCTTCTATTGCCGCATCTGTGCTTATAATCCTATCCGTGGTTGGCATTTTGGAATATCAACGTTATACCGCAGACCGCGCTGCAGCACAGCTTGCTAGCACGAATGCAACTGCCACTAAAATAGCCAGTATCCATGCGACTGCAACGGCAGAACAGATTGCTTCTTGCCTCACTGCACTGAAAACCACTCCTACCCCAACAGCCGGACCAGCAAAACCACCAACTTTGTCAGGAACCCCTGTCACGCTTCCTGATGGTCTTCAATATATTGATGTACAAGTTGGATGTGGACCTGCAGCAAAATCAGGCAGCAATGTATCGGTGCAGTATACTGGCTGGATCCAGAAGACAGGCAAGAAATTTGACAGTTCATGGGACCATAGTGCTCAAGCGTTCACTTTAGTGCTTGGTCAGGGGAAGGTAATCAAAGGATTTGATGAAGGTCTGGATGGGATGAAACGCGGTGGCTCACGTCGGATCATTATTCCAGCCTCATTGGCCTATGGGGCAACAGGAAGCCCACCGACTATACCACCCAACTCGGTTCTCATTTTTGATGTGACTATGAGCAGCGTTCAGTAGTTAACTTTTTCACCATTGCTTGCGTGGTTACCGCGCAGGCAATGGTCTATTCAACGGAATCTTTTACTTGCTTAAATCTGTGGATTAGTGTGTGTCTGACAGTAGTTCATTCTCAATGCGTGAACGGATCTCATCACGCACCTGGCGGTATACTCCTAGCTGTTCAGTCTCGCTACCAGTAGCTTTTGAAGGATCTTCGAACGACCAGTGGCGACGTCGAGTGGCGCCGGGGAAGACAGGGCACGCTTCAGCGGCTGTATCACAAACAGTAATTACGTCGTCGAATGGTTCATCCAGATAGCGATCCAGCTTTTTCGACTGTTGGTGTGAAATATCAATACCCTGCTCAGCCATTGCTTGGATAGCCATTGGGCGTACGAAAGTTGCCTCGGTGCCAGCGCTAAAAACCTCAAATCGTTCATTTCCCAAATGCCGCAACAATCCTTCGGCCATCTGTGACCGAGCAGAATTGTGAGTGCATATAAATAGCACGCGTCGCTTCATAATATTCCCCTTAATCGTGTTCCAATGTTATTCAGAACTTCTTTTTGCGTCCTTTTTGCTGACACTTCGTCTATAGTTATGAACCTACTATAACCAGGCTATAATCGTCTTGTACATATATTGTACAATTTAGGTGCCATCGTGTGAGCTTAAATCATAAGAAGGACGAATTCTTATGGTTCCGACAACTGAAAAAGTATGGGAAGAATTCAACACAGGACTCAAACTCTTTATCCTGAAACGTGTTCCGGATGAACCGAGCACAGACGATATCCTGCAATTTTCTCGGGTTGGGGCCCTCTTATTGTCCCTAAATGGACTTATTTCCTGCCCTCAGTGGGTATGAGAGATTCTCGCTTGGCTATGTATTTCCCGAGACTCCCCTCGTAGCCAATCCCTCTAAAAAATATCTGTCCACATTCCCCTTTCGTATTCTTTCACCTCAATCAATGTTTAGAATGTTACCAAACCTCATTTCAGGATAGCCAGCTCTAGCGAGTCAACTACATACTCTACCAGAAAAAGCATGCCAAATGCAAAACTATTTTGCGAAACATTCGCATTTTAGTCTTGAACGGCTCAATCTAAACCTAGTACTAAAGTCATATATATACAAGAAATAATCTGATAAACAGTTATAATTCTATAGTAGAATAATATCTAAGTTGCTGTTGGGGGTACTACTTTGTAGAGCCTCTAGTTAAGAGTACTCCTCAGACAACCCAAAAAAGGGCCTGTTTGAAAGCACTTTTTGTGCTGGGTGTTAGAAATAGCCTGCAGAAGGCTTTTAAACAGTTGTTTCATATAGAAATCCATTCGTCGGGAGAAATGACTTGGAAGGAAAAAGACTTTTCAACTTGCACCGTGATAGTTTTCGCCGCTCGTGTGAAGTTCGTTGGGATTTTGAGAACCGCCCACCGGAGCAGCGCTCAAGGGAAGAACAGCGTCTCTTTTTGCAGCTTGGGCCGAGTCTTGTTGCTATCAATGTATGGCTCGCAGCGCTGGGAGCTGATAGCGGTTATGCCTTTGGTACCATCTACGAGTACGCAAAGGTACTGAAGTATACTCTCACCTGGCTTGCCCAAAAACCCGTACAACTAAAAACAGGCTACTCGATTGAATTATCCCTCTTTTCACTTGGACAACCTGAAATGCGCACGCTCTTTGCCTGGCTCGATATCCCAGCTTCAGCCACGGGCGCAAGACAGGTACTCTGTAAGACCGGCAAGCTCCCTGCAGGCTATATGGAGCGTCGGTTATCCGCCGCAACACGGAACCTGCGCATAGCTGCGCTTTCAACATTTTACGATTGGCTGATTGCAGAGTATATTCCCGACACTTTCCCGATGGACTTTCCTCCTTCTCACCCACCGGAACGCATTGAACGCCCCCTATCAAAACAACAACTGAATCAAAAGCCCGATGGCCTGTTACCACAGAATGCGTTTCACGCGGAACGGCCTTCAAAGCTGTTTCGGCGACCTCAGGATACACCAACTCCCCAGGCGCTTAGCCCTACTGAACTTCAAATGGTCTTTGATGCAATTCCTCTTGTTAGCTTTGGCCACAATGCCGCCAATCGTAATGGCACGCTGGTGAGGCTCTTGCTTTGGGGAATGCTACGGGAATCTGAGCTGATTGGCGCGACCTGGGAAGCGGTAGATGATAAGGTACTCAAGGTATATGGAAAAGGACGAAAGTATCGACTCGTGCCAATTGTTGACCCTGAAACGTGGACATATCTCAACAGCTATACGAATGAACTGAGGCTTCCACTGCACCAGCGCTTCCATGGAGCGCTCCTGCGTCAGATAGACCATGGGGACATTCCGTTAACAAAACACTCCATCGAGCATCTCCTACTGTCATTGAAATCACATTTTCGCAGCATAACTACTTTAGCAGCCTCTCCAGAACAACTGCGTCAAGAGGATCCATCTCGCTGAGAAACTGCACAGCCACATTTTCCGGGCGACTGGCGCCACTCTCATGGCGGCAGCAGGAATGGACATTGTTTTGCTTTCTATCCTCATGGGTCACGCAAGCACAGAGACAACCCAACGTTACTATCTCGATGCTAAACAGATGAATCTTCCTGGCGAAGTGCAAAAGATTTGCCTTCGTATTCAAGAAGCGTTTGACAGTCAACAAGACTCTGTTCCTTCTGTGCATTCACCATTCGGCTGGTATGAACGAAAGGGATATCAGTATATAGGAAAGGACACATATGTCAGTATCGTTCCAACGAAAGGCTGAGGACAATCAGCCATCTCACACAACATTCATTCCATTTCCCACCTCTCCGCGGGTACCGGACAACGATATCATTGCACTCGTCACTGATTTCTTTCACTGGGTAGAAACAGATTGGCAGCTACCAGTCTTCACAAAGGAACTGCAAAGGCCCTATCTGCCTCCTCAAGTTGCTCTCACAAAAGAATTCTATACCGTAGAGAGAGCATTGAGGGAGGCGTTGATCTTCGCCGCAAAGATCAACCCCAACGGCCTCTTCCAACAGGAGACATATAGTCCCACATGTCATCGCAAACGAAAACAAGGGCAACATTTTGCTTCTTTGCTGCCCAAGATGGAGTCACCGTATGTCCTTGCTGCGGTTCACCTCTCTCTGGGCGACGTGGATCGGTGTGTCATCACATTCTCGAGGAGGATTTTAAATGCGATGGCATCGCTCGAGATGGTGAGGCATTTTGTCCGAAATGCGATTCACCTCTCGCAGATTTCAAATCCATCACCACTCACGTTTTTCGGCACAATAGCGTGAGCAGAGCGAACCGAGCCGGAGTCTCACTCGCTCACAATATGAAGCTGCATGGTCATCAAACCATTCCTATGCATCTGCGTTATCTCCATACGTACCTAGAGGATATGACTGATGAGGTAAAACGTGTCTTCGCTGTAAAACGACTTCGAGAAGTGCGCCAGGCGCTTCGGTCCTCCCCTGGTCATATCGTCGAGGGAGGAATTGCTTTTACCGTTTCTCTGGAGCACTACCTTGGTCTCACCTTGCAACGGACACTCAAGCGTCGGACTTATGGAATTTGGGGGGAATTCTGGGCAGGAGCGCTCGCGCAGCGAGGTGTGGCGTCTCCACTTACTCTGGAGGACGAGATTGTGATTCCAGAAGACACCTATGAGCATACCGTTGCTCAGTACTGGTATGAGGGGCTTGGCCTGGCCGTCTCTGAAGTAGCATTTGAACGTGTCACACAAGGAAAATGGCAAGCAGAAGTGCCTCCATATCTTGATCGACAGAAAATTGAAGGTCTTGTACAACTCCATCTACTTATTGTTCAGGACTCTTTAGGAACTGCGCTAGGAATGAGGCTGATGGAAACAGATATCATGGAACAACGACGTTTTCTCGACGAACTGGCAGAAAAACTACGTCCCTGGTGGAAGCACCTGGGAACTATTGATCCGCTGGTTGAGATATTCATGCCGATGCAAGGAGGAAGCAATGCGTTCTGTAAACAGTTACCGCCCACAGAACCAGCACCCTGATGGACTGATACAGTACCACAAACGTCTCGCTGAGCAGCATCGCGAACAGGTGCGAGTGACAATCCAGGCCATGCACCGAAGGAAAATGAAACCACATGAGATAACGGTTGAGGCTGTTGTGAAAGAGTCAGGGGTCTCGAGAGCCACTATTTACCGTAACAAAGACCTTTTAGCTCTTATCCAGCGAGCCAATCCTAATGTCCAGCGACGACAGAGCGGCCAGGTGTATGAAAAGACGATTCAACAGTTACAAGAAGAACTTGCGAAGGCAGAAGCTGATAGAGAGTATTATCAGAAGGAAGCACAATTTGCAAAGTCAGGCGTGTCGAGACCTCAACAGGAACTAATGCAACACAAAAAAATGATCGACTCTTTGCAGCGACAAGTCGCATCACTTGAAGAGATGCTCGCTCGCTGTACATGTGGCGCGCGTTCAGATTACCCCTCCACCTCAAGCTAAACTCGAATCCTACTTGGCTTCGATTCTGAATTGGCCATGTTACTGAATCACCTTTTCCATAGATAACAACCATTATACATGAAATGCACGTGAGTCAGCCTTGCTGTGAGTTGAATGATGGCAATATCTCGAGGACTTCCTCTTGCTGCTGCTACCATCCTCCTGAACTCATCGGGTCGTAAAATGTGTTTCGGCCTGCGATCCTTGCGGGGTTCCTTTACCGTCGAGGCAGGGGAGTGGGGAATAACGCCTTTTTTCACCAGGTACGAAATAAACATGTGCAAGGAAACCAGCTTTCGGGAGCATGTGGTGCCAGTGCGCCCTTTGTTTGCCAGATATCTGAGATACTCTTTGATATGACTTCTGGTCACGTGGTGCGCTCGAATGACGGTCACATCATTCTCTGAGAGCCAGATGAGAAACTGCTGAATATCTGTGCGATAGGCCTGAATGATCAAAGGGCTTTTGTCCAGATCGCGGATAAACTGGTCTAATGAGAACGCTAGTGTTGTGTGCGGCGTTGATGTTGTCATGATGTAACTATGCCGATTTTTTGTTCCAATGTCAATCGAGCATATGATGAAAATCGGTTCCTATAACACGTCAAAACGGCGCTTCTAGTGTACCGGACAACTTTGTGATTACGCTCAAGCGGGTGGAGGGGAGTCCCGAGAATGGGCCCTTACGGGAACATGAGGCAATAAACATCCAATTTATGATAGAGGTATCACCAGGATAAGCCAAAAATAGGAATGAGAGCGATTTGTTCTATTACTCTTTCATCAGAAAGTGGAAAATGAGCTTGCCACACGGGAGAGCATTTCAATCTGGATGCTGCGCGGAATGAACTAGCAAGAAAGCTAGCGTAGGGGAAGAAAGCAAAGGTGGCAGCACCCGGTTGGGAATGCTCTCCAAGTACATGTATCGTTGGCGGTACTGGAGGTATGCTCCAGCCGCTTTAGTTCAGCCGGGGCCCCACGAAGCAGAGACCTCGGCTGGAACTGTTCGTTGGGGCGACAATACCCTTGGAGTAACGGGATGTCGAAACGAACGAGCGCTTCATCATATCGAATATATGCCCCGCGATGAGGCAGTGTCGCCATGCGGACGATCGCGTTCGCCGAGCTTAGTTCGACGCCACCTCAACTTCTTTTACGGATTTTTCGATGAGTGCAGCCACCGCATTTGGCTGCGACACATAGATCGCATGACTGCCCGCTAACTCAACGACTGTCGAACCTGCGCGATTGGACATGAAACGCTGGGCGGGTGGAGGAATCATCTTGTCGTCAGTGGCGACCAGATACCAACTCGGCTTGGTCTTCCACGCTGGCTCGTTGATCGTGCCGTTGAGTGCCTCCACACCCCACGGGACCTGGGAATCAGCCATGAATGCAGCCTTCTCTTCGTCGACATCAGTTGCAAATGAGGACGAGAACTTCGCCATCTCGAGGAAAAGATAGCCATCCTGGGGCGGCAGTATCGGAGGCACAGGCGACCCAGGCGGTGGATCTTGGATAAGTGTAGACACCGATTCGCCCTTGTCGGGGGCAAAGGCTGCGATATACACTAGCCTTTCGACCTGGGGATCATTTCCAACTTCGGTAATCACCACACCTCCATAGGAGTGGCCTACGAGAATCACCGGACCTTTCTGCGCGTGAATGATGCGTTTGGTTGCTGCTACATCGTCAGCGAGCGATAGTGTTGGATTCTGGACGATGGCGACATTGTAGCCATCCTTCTTCAATATCCTATAGATGCCCTCCCAACCGAAACCGTCCACGAATCCACCGTGGACAAGAACGATAGTTTTTTCTGCTGAATGCGATACTTCAACCATGATGGTTTCCTTTCTCTAACTAGGTAGTGTACTCCTATGGGGTCACTGTATTCTTTGGGCGAAACATACACACAGCGATGTAGCCGCTCTTAGAGCATATTTGGCACAACTACCCTTCGATACCAAATGGCCTCTGTCACCTTTTCTACTACATAAATAGGTTTCACAAAGCTTCTTTCTAGCGCACATTGGCTTGTTTTGCTCCTTTGAGCCCTCTTGGCGTATGTTACACTATGAATACTATGACTACCCCTTTCTGTGTATTGCTTCCTTTCTCGTAAGGAGCAGTTCTGCTCTTTGTCATGAGTGTACAGAGGAGACGTAATGAAAGCGTAATGAGCATCGTAATGAAAGAGCGTCTAGCATCTTCAAGCCTGTTCTTGCCAGGGGAAGTCG
>WNFY01002935.1_pt1 | contig 45140 bp, 42 predicted proteins | sample 5400091 | NCBI WGS metagenome assembly WNFY01 (sample SAMN13153364, study PRJNA577476) | soil metagenome | isolation source: 60 cm soil or saprolite under grassland replicate 1 | place: USA:California | collected 2016-06-15 | reverse complement strand
TGACATTGGCACGCTTTACAGTCTTGGGTACTACCCAACAAACAAGGTTCGAGATGGAAAGTTTCGCTCGATTCATTTGGAAGTGCGAGGTCTCAAAGATAAGGCGCAAGTGCGTGCACGCGACGGTTATTACGCTCCCAGGCAATGAAGCCAGGAGCATAGATCTCAAATCCATAATCTCAGGTCTCACATTTCAAATCTCAGCTCTGAGATCACGGATCTGAGATCTCAAAGCCAAAACCCTAAACCCTAAATCCTCCTATGCCCAACTACACCACTTTCAATCGAATTTTGCTTATCGTTCTCGATGGCGCGGGCGTTGGTGCGATGCCCGATGCTCCCGAATGGGGAGATGCCGGCTCAGACACGTTTGGCCATATCCTTGAGTCACGCACGCTGCGACTCCCCAATCTCCAACGCTATGGTCTTGGCAATATCCGCCCGCTCGAATCACTGCCACCTCTTGATGCGCCCGAAGGCTCATACGGTCGTTGCGCATTGCGCTCAAACGGCAAAGACACCACGACGGGACACTGGGAAATGGCAGGGATAATTCTGGAACATGCATTCCCCACTTATCCGAATGGCTTCCCTCCGTCCATCATCGATCGGTTCATCAAGGAAACATCCGTCTCGGGAGTTCTCGGCAATATTCCCGCCTCCGGTACTGAAATCATCAAGGTGTTGGGTGAAGAGCACGTCAAGACTCACAAGCCCATTGTCTACACTTCAGCAGACTCCGTGTTTCAGATTGCTGCTCATGAGGAAGTGATTCCACTGCATCGATTGTATGAGATGTGCGAGATAGCTCGGAGGATTCTTGACGGCGAACATAAAGTAGGACGGGTTATCGCGCGACCGTTTCTCGGCCCGCCCGGTGCTTTTTACCGCACAGAGAACCGGCACGATTACGCCGTTCCGCCGCCACGCGACAACCTCCTGCCCGCGCTCGCCGATGAGGAACTCGACGTTGTTTGCATTGGAAAGATTGCCTCGATCTACGATTCCCTGGGCGTGACCAAAGATTTGACTGCGAAGAACAATGAGCAATCAATCGATCAGACGATTCACGCGCTCGACGAAAAGACCCGCGGTCTCATTTTTTCCAACCTCGTTGATTTCGATATGCTCTACGGACATCGTCGTGATACCGAAGGTTACGCGCGAGCGCTCGAGCATTTCGACGCGCGACTGCCTGAGATCGAAAAAGCAATGCATGACGACGACCTGATGATCATCACTGCCGATCACGGCAACGATCCCACCTTCCCCGGGTCGGACCATACTCGCGAGTATGCGCCGCTGCTCGTCTATGCAAGATCCGAGCGGCGGGGAGTGGACCTCGGCACACGAGATTCACTTGCGGACATTGGCCAAACAATTGCCGAAAATTTTGGTTTGCGATTGACGGCTGGTAAGAGTTTTCTGCGAGAGATCACCAAACGGTAGGCTGCAATGCTGCTATACGGAAACCGAGTCCCAACCTCTAAGGCCTGACTGCAAAGTGCAAAGCCCAGAATCACAGACACGAACAGTGAGTACTGAAGTTGCCACTAGTGAAGACGCAAAATAGAAGCACGGCACTAAGCAAAAGAGTTTTCACGACAGTTTCTCCGGCTCAACAGCGAAAGTATGCGATTGGAAGGTGAAGCACAAAGAACTGAAGTACAAAGTGCACGAATTACAGCTCGGGGTTCTTCAGCACTGCGATAAAAGGTAAATTGCGGTAACGCTCGGCGAAGTCCAGGCCATACCCAACTACAAACTCGTCGGGAATCTGGAAACCGAGATAGTCGATCCTCACGTCCTTTTGACGTCGCTCGTACTTATCAAGCAGGGCGGCCAGTTTCACGCTTGCCGCACCTCTCGATTCAAGATTGGCCATCAGGTACGAAAGTGTGAGACCGGTATCGACAATGTCCTCAACGACTAGTATGTCTCGGCCTTCGATCGGCACGTCGAGGTCTTTCATGATCCGCACTTCACCAGATGTTCTGGTCGAGGAGCCATAGCTGGAAATCGCCATGAACTCGATGCTCAAACGCGTGTCGATCGAGCGTAAAAGATCGCTCAGAAAGAAGCAGGCGCCTTTCAGCACACCAATCAGCAGTGGATTGCGGCCGGCGTAGTCTCGAGTGATCTGGGCTCCCAGCTCTTTTATGCGCGCCTGAATCTGTTCTTCAGAAAGCAATACTTGCAAGTTGGGGTTGCTGAATTCGGATGTCATTTGAGCCGAAGAAGTAGCCAACTTATCCCTCCTGTTTATGTAGTCCGGAAACCCTGCATATTGGATTAAGCAAAGGTGTTTGCGTATGTACCGCGTGGTGCGACATACTATGCAAGCTCTTCCCTTAGGTCAATGCTCTACAGCGAAATCGACGGAGATAAAACGGAAATGCACGTGATTTTTGCGTCTCATCGCATCCTCCGCGCGCTCCTGCTGCTAATGACGTTTGCGGTCATTGCGCCGACTGGAGTCGGGCAGAGCAAAGCCATTGAGCCTTGTTCCGCTACACCGACTCCAGCTACATCGACTGCAAAAACTTCTGCTCATGACAGTCCTTCCAAGATCACGTCGCGCGCCAGCGAGACGTTGATTGATAAGAGCATTCCTGACGACCCGGCCCTCGATAAGATGCTGGTGCCATATAGCGAGAAAGTGCGCGCGCTGACTGTCGTGATTGGAAGTCTGGAAGGCGAGTTGAAAAAAGGCGGAGTTGGCGCGGGCTCGCTGGGAAACTTTGTTGCTGACGGTATCAGGGCTAGGGCGAGCGTTAAGCTCGGCAGACCTGTGGCGTTGGCGGTGACAAACTCGGGCGGCCTGCGAAAGAATTCGATCACACCGGGCGAACTGCGGGCCAGCGACATTTTTGAGCTACTACCTTTTGAAAATGCTCTCATCGAGGTTGAGTTAACGGGCGCTCAAGTATTCAAGCTTTTGCAAATCGTAACCTCGGCTCGGGATGCACAATCGGGCGCACGCATTCAGTATCGCTGGAATGCTGAAAACAAACCGGAGCTTATTAGCGCCGTGTTGGTCGATGCCAATGGCCATGAGCAGGCAATCGATCTGCATGCGACATATAGAGTGGTTACGATTGACTATCTGCTCAAACTTAATAGCGGTAACTACGCCATCTTCAACGAAAGCAAAAATGTTATACAGACGGGCCAGACGATTCGCGACACTCTAATGGAATATGTTAAGGCGGAGACCGCTGCCGGGCGCCCCGTTCAGGCACGCCTTGATGATCGATTTGTTCAAATAGGTCCAGGCCCGACGAAAATCGAGGTGCCGCCACGATGATCAACCGACGAAAATTTTTGACTGGGTCTGCCGTCTTTGGCGCGGCAGCGATTGTTTCGCCTTTGGGCCGTCGGCTGCCAGGTCGTGAAAGGAGTTTCGACTTTATCGCGCCATTTCTCCAACCGGCAGTAAATGAAACGGTAATTACCATCCTTCATACCAACGATACGCATTCGCAAATTAATCCGCTTCCCGCTAATGACAGGATGAATCCGGGTATGGGAGGAGTGGCGCGCCGTGCGACGCTGGTCAAACGAATAAGACAATCGAATCCAAATACCCTGCTGATCGACGCGGGTGATGTGTTGCAGGGAACACCTTATTTCAACTTCTATAAGGGCGAGGTTGAGTATAAGGCGATGTCGGCGATAGGATACGATGTCGGCACGCTGGGCAATCACGAATTCGATAACGGTGTTGATGCTCTTGCTGCGGCCTTGAAGTTTGCAAATTTTGATCTTGTTTCTGCGAATTACGACGTTCAAGGCACTGCTTTGGAAGGACGAATCAAGCCATACGTCGTCCGCACGGTTGGTGGCATCCGCATTGGCTTGTTTGGCCTTGGCATTAGTCCGGTGGCGCTGATTACACCCGCGAACTTCAAGGGCATTAACTATCGTGATCCGGTTGCATCCGCACGCACTGTAGTCACGACGTTGCGCGAGAACGAACATTGTGCATTAGTTGTTTGCATGTCGCATCTCGGTTATTACGAGGAATCGAAGCCGGGTCAGATTGGCGACTCGCAACTGGCCGCACAAGTCGATGGCATTGATTTCATCGCAAGCGGACATACGCATACCTTCATGGAAAAGCCGGTGATTGTGACGCAACCTTCCGGTCGGGAGACGCTCATATTCCAGGTTGGTAAAAGCGGCATCTATTTGGGCCGGGTTGATTTCACTTTTCGCTCGGGAAGCCTGATGGCCGCCGCAGGAAGATTGCTGGATCTTCGCGATGAGGTGTTAGCTTAAGCGATTGAGCTTTGTGCTTGGTACTTTGTCAGTGGTCCGTTGGCAGTTGTCAGTTGTCCGTGGTCAGTGGCAAGCCTCTTTCGTGACGCATCATTCAACTGACAATGGACAACTGACAACTGACAACTGACAAAGTACCAAACACAAAGCACAAAGCACAAAGCACAAACCCACTAGGTTTCTCATGGCAGATGATGCGACACGCGATCGAGTACGCGCCCTGGTCCGCGAGGTGTTGAGTAAAGCCATCCCCGAGGCCGGGGAGGTGAAACCCGCCGCTGATAGCGCCACTGCCGTTTCCACCAGGAGTCGCTTCATAAATACTGTGGCCGCCGGCACTCCTGAAGGAAACGTAACCCGCGACGAGTCGTCGAAGACGGTCATCACCGAAGATGATGTGCGCGGATTAGAGCCGGGTTCCGTATTGAGAATTGCTGAAGGAGCACGATTAACTCCACTCGCTGCGGACATTGTCAGTGAGAGGAAAATCGAGATTGTCAGGCGCAGTTCCAGACAAGGGTCGAAGGCTACCAGATTAGTCGCGGTAGGGTCCGATCATGGTGGCTTCAAGATGAAAGAAGAGCTCAAAGCTGTGCTTGCTGACCTGGGACACCGGGTGCACGACTTTGGCACTCATTCTGAAGAACCTGTTGACTATCCTGACTTCGCGCACGCTGTGGCGCGTGCCGTTGCTGATGGCACTTCTGACGTGGGAATAATTATCGATGGCGCCGGAGTGGGCAGCGCGATGACCGCCAACAAAGTTCCTGGGGTTCGAGCCGCTGCCTGTTACTCGGTTGACGTTGCACGCAATTCGCGCGAACACAATGATGCGAATGTCCTCACCCTGGGTAGTAAGACGGTTAGCAATGCTGAGATGCGTGGAATTGTAACGGTCTGGCTAGCCACGGAACTTAGCGAAGCTCGTCATCGAAAGAGAGTGGCCAAGATCGAAGCAATTGGGCGCCAGTATCAGCGTTAAGACCCGTCATTTCCGATATCCTTTATAGCTATCGCTGACTCTCGCAGAAGTTCTCGCAATACGAAAACGACAAGCGAGCGCAGATCCAATCTCAAATTATCTGTATTCAGTGCACTAAATCGGTTTCACATGAGCGATGATAATGAAGTCGCACTCTACGGCGATCCCGGCTGGAAACATGACTGAACCGAGTGTTCGGCTTTGCCTCCGATGTGAGGCGGTGGGCCAGCACGCCGTGCGAACAGGACGGCGTTTGGCTGACTGCGTGCTTCAAATTTCACGTGCTAGAATGTGTACCGCGAGGCCAAACCAACAAAGAGGGGGTTCGGTCCGGAGTCAATATTGATGTCTTATTCACGAAACGGTGACCGCGAATTATTAATCGAACAGATTACCGATGCAATCGTTGCCCGGTTGAATGGTGAGGGCTCTGACCAGGCAGAGCTCTGCGGCTGTACCTCTGAATGTTTTAATCGCTGCCCTGAGCGTATGCACCGTATTGTCGATGCTGGTGCTTCGCGAATTGGTCTGGTGCTGGGGCAAACCGGATCAGCCAGAGATTGGGCCAGCCTCATTGACCACACGCTGCTAAAGCCTGAAGCGACAGACGAAGACATCAGAAAACTGTGTGAAGAGGCCGCCCGGTATGGGTTCGCTTCCGTCTGTGTTAATCCCACCTGGGTGCGCGCGGCAACTTGTAACTTGCGTGGCAGCGGCGTGCCCGTTTGTACTGTAATAGGTTTTCCACTCGGCGCAACTGTCGCAGACGTTAAGGCTTATGAAGCTCGCAGAGCGATCTTCGATGGCGCGAGGGAAGTCGATATGGTGATCAACGTTGGTGCATTAAAGAGCGGAGACGATTGTCTCGTTGAGCACGACATTCGTTCGGTAGTTGAAGTTGCTCATGAGTACGATGCCATCTGCAAGGTGATTATTGAGACTGCCCTTTTGACTGACGACGAAAAAGTGCGTGCTTGTGTGGCAGCCAGGAATGCCGGTGCGGATTTCGTCAAGACGTCGACAGGTTTCTCAAAGGGCGGCGCCACTGTGGCCGACATCGCTCTGATGCGTCGAACAGTTGGGTCGGAACTGGGTGTCAAAGCATCAGGCGGTGTGAAAGGTTTAGACGATGCTCGCAAGATGGTTGAAGCCGGCGCCACGCGCATAGGTGCAAGCGTAGGTGTGAAGATTGCCCAGGAAGCCGCCGGTAATGCAACAGCGCAAGCCACCAACACCGCTTATTAATCCACAGTAGGTCAACAACCACATGCCCGCAAACCCAAAGCTCCTGGCCGTGATTCTCGGTGGGGGGACAGGCACTCGCCTATTCCCGCTCACGCAGCACCGGTCAAAACCTGCCGTTCCGCTTGGTGGCAAATATCGTCTGGTGGATATCGCAATATCAAACTGCATCAACTCCGACATCCTGAGAATGTTTGTGCTGACTCAATACAACAGTGCCTCGTTGAATCGGCATATCGCTCAAACCTATCGCTTCTCGCAGTTCTCAAATGGCTTTGTGGAAATACTGGCAGCAGAACAGACTCCAGATAGCCCGCAGTGGTTTCAGGGAACAGCCGACGCTGTGCGCCAGGTTTTGCCGCACATCGGTGATTGGGGTATCGATACCTTGCTGATTCTATCTGGAGATCATTTGTATCGAATGGACTACCGACAATTCCTTACTCGCCATTACGAAACAAATGCTGATGTGACGGTTTCAGTGATTCCGTGCGATGCTCAATCGGCCAGCGAGTTTGGTCTGCTCAAAACAGATCCTGATGGACGCATTATTGAGTTTAAGGAAAAACCAAAGGGTGATGAACTGGGGTCGATGCGGGCTGACACGACAAGCATGGGCCTTGATGAGGAAGATGCCAAGCGCCGTCCCTTTCTCGCCTCGATGGGAATCTACGTTTTCAGGTACGACAAGTTGGAGAGCCTGTTGTCGGAGGATCCAAATTGGGTTGATTTCGGCCGGGAGATCATTCCGGCCGCGATTCGATCCGGAAACGTCCAGGCTTTCATGTTCGATGGTTACTGGGAAGACATCGGAACCATCGCAGCGTTCTATCGGGCGAATCTCGACCTGACAACCAAAATCCCGAAGTTTAATCTGTTTGATGCGGAGGCGCCGGTCTATACAAGAGCTCGCTATTTGCCACCGTCCAAGATCGAAGAAACCCAGATAAACGATTCGATAATCAGCGATGGTTGTATCATCACCGGCGCGAGAATTACGAATTGCGTTGTGGGGCTGAGAAGTAGGATCTCACAAGGTGTGAAGATTGAATCCTCGTTCATGATGGGCGCTGATGCCTATCAAACGATTGAGGACATGAGGGCCGATTCAAAAAACGGTATTCCGCGAGTGGGGATTGGCGAGGGAACCATTATCAGGCGGGCCATCATCGACAAGAACGCGCGCATCGGAAGCGGCGTGCGTCTAATAAACGAGGCGGGAGTTCTGGAAGCTGATAGCGCAGACCGTTCTTATTTCATCCGTGACGGGATAATACTGGTTCCGAAGAATGCGGTGATAAGAGACGGTATTGTGATTTGACCGGGAGCGTTGAAATGGCTCGCGGATGGGAAAGCAAGTCTGTCGCTGACCAGATCGAGGAAGGGAACTCGCGCAAGGGGGAACGTAGTTCGCCGGACAGCGTCTCGCCTCACACGCGACATCTCACGGGGCGACTGCAGTCGCTACTGCTTTCAAGATCAAGACTGCTTCAGCAATTAGATCGGGCCAAACACCCGTCCCATCGAGAAATGTTGCTGAACGGCCTGAAAGCTGTCGAAAAGGAAATCGATGAAGTCTCTGCTGAACTCTCTACTGCCGGCCTGAAAAGTAAATCGTAATCCCTCCGGCCACTCATTTATTGAGGTGATACTTTAGCTTCGCACGTCTTGCGGAAGTTAGGAGACGCTTCGGTATTCGGAACTCAGGGCCGCGAGAATTGCTTCAGGTCTTACTTTAACTAATGCCAAAACCGAAACCAGCTACGCGGGAACATCATCCCCCACGAGTAAAACGCGCTGGCCCTCCAACGAGGAAAAGAGGGAAAGCGGGAGTGCCTCGTCTCAAGCTTCCCAGCGGTGAGATTGGCCTCGAACTAGAAATTGAGGGGCGTCTTGTGAGGCTAACGAATCTCAACAAGCCATTTTGGCCGAAGCTGGGCATCACGAAGAGAGACTTAATCCAGTACTACACCAATGTTGCTCCCGCCCTACTACCTCACCTCACTGACCGTGCCATGGTAATGAAGCGTTATCCGAACGGTGCTGCCGGGGAGTTTTTCTTTATGAAGAGAGCCCCTTCGCCCCGCCCTGAGTGGATTGAGATCTGCAGCATCGAACACTCGTCGGGAAACACCATCGACTTTCCCATGATCCAGGATTTACCTTCATTGCTTTGGGTGATAAATCTTGGTTGCATTGATCTGAACCAATGGTACGCGCGCTGTGACGACGTAGACCTCCCTGACTATCTACACTTCGACCTCGATCCGGTAGCGGGAGCCTCGTTTGAGAAAGTAGTTGAGGCGGCCTTATTCCTTCGTCAGGCGCTCGATTCGCTTCGTATTCCCAGCTATCCAAAAACAACCGGCTCCAAGGGAATTCACATTTATATTCCGATCCAGCGGGGGCCGACGCAGAAACAGGTATGGAGTTTCTCGAAAGAGTTTGCGCATGCGGCGGCTTCGCAAGCCCCGGACTTGTTAACGGCGGTATATCAAGTTTCTAAGAGACCGAAGGGCAGGGTACTAGTCGACTACAATCAGAACGCATGGGGCAGAACTTTGGCTTCGGTATATTCCGTCAGACCAGGGCAGCAGCCAACGGTCTCAACCCCTGTTCAGTGGAAAGAACTGGAACGCGGTGTGGCAATCGAGGACTTCAGAATTGATAACGTGCCGGCCCGAGTTCACCGGATCGGGGATCTCTGGAAGCCGCTGCTTGCAAAGCGCGGAAGATTTCGACTTGAGACTTATCTTTAGGGTCAGTGGTGTTAAGACGAACCTTGATTAATTGAGTGCCGCGTAGTTGACGTATGACTTCAGAGGTCGGCCTGCCTACACTTGAAGCTTATTGTCAGCTCTTACTCGTATCCGATGTAAGGAGATGGCACAGTCTAATCCAGATTATTAACCTGGCCAAGCATGCAAACTTCATCTGCGGAAAAGATGAGAGCTGGTAATCCGACGGAGGTCTGGACCATTGGACATTCAACCAGAAGTGCCGAAGAGTTCAACAAGATTCTTAGGGCGCATAAGATCGAAGCACTAGTCGATGTCAGAAGTTTTCCCGGATCCCGTCGGTACCCGCAGTTCAACCAGGAAGCTTTGGCCGAGGATCTCAGAAGGATCGGAATTAAGTACAAGCATCTGCGTTTGCTTGGGGGAAGAAGAAAACCTGTCGCCGATTCGAAGAACACCGCATGGAAGAACGCCTCGTTTCGGGCCTACGCCGACTATATGGAAAGCGTGAGTTTCAAAGAGGGGATTGAAGACTTGCGCGAGGAGGCTGGGAAGTATCGCACTGTGATCATGTGTGCAGAAGCTGTTTGGTGGCGCTGCCATCGAAGCTTGATTGCAGACTATTTGAAAGCGCAAGGAACATCAGTTATTCACATTTCTGATGACACTCACACACAATCTCATCCCTACACAAGCGCAGCGCGGATTGTCGATGGGACTCTGTCCTACGAAGGTCTACTATTCGAAGCGAGGTGAGGGAGAGTCGGTTAAAGTAAAACCTTACTTGCTGTGCCAGACCTTAGCTTTCGTTCCCTTTTTTCGTCTCTTTACGCCGGTACGTCGCGGTATTTTTTTTGGATCACCAGTGGCTGCTTTCTTCACATCGCCACCTTCATCTTCAGCAATTTCGGCAAGAGTACGTCGAGTAAGAATTGAGGCTGGAGCTATCTCGCTCACGTCTTCGTCAGTAGTGTAATAGTCGCGATGTTTAAGGAGTAGCCATTGCCGGTCCCTTGTATGCACCAACACCCAGGATCCTTTGAGTTTCTGTCCGTCGAGCGAAAACTTCAGTTCACCCTTGTTTAGCGATGCGGCAACGTCGTCGGTATTCTCAGGTTCGTAGGTGCCGTAGTCCCATACCATCACTGTCCCACCGCCATACTCGCCTTCGGGTATTACTCCTTCAAACTTTGCATAGTCGACTGGATGGTCCTCAACCTGCATAGCAAGTCGCTTCACAGTCGGATCGAGTGAAGGACCTTTGGGGACTGCCCAGGATTTCAGTACGCCATCTACCTCGAGGCGAAAGTCGTAGTGCAACTGCGTGGCGCGATGCTTCTGCACGACAAATAGCCGGCCAGTCTTCGTTCTCTTCCTGGTAGGCCCGGGCTCTGGAGTCTTATCGAACTTCCGCTTTTTCTTGTACTCGGTTAACGAAGCCATAGTTAGCCAGAAAGCCCTAAAGTGATTCCTTAACTGTAGCGAAAGGAAGGAGCTTCTAAGACGCCGGCACCGCTGCGATGCCGATGTCTAACTCCTCATCATTGTCAAACAGTTCGGTTTGAATTGGATCCAGACCTAGGACCTCCCTGACACGCGCAAAGCTTCTTCTGTGGATAGGCAAAGCGCCCAGGGCTTTGAGTGCCCGGCAATGTTCGGGAGTTGGGTAACCTTTGTGTGAAGCCAGTCCATATCCTGTGTAAAGCCCGTCAAGCTCGATCATGTGGGCATCGCGCGTTGTCTTGGCGATTATCGAAGCGGCCGCGATGCTGGCAGAAAGTGCGTCGCCACGGATAATGCCGCGCTGGGGGACCGAACAGTTTGGAATCTTTCGCGCGTCGACCAGAACAAAATCCGGTTGAGACCCAAGTCCCTCGAGTGCTCGTTGCATCGCGAGGAGTCCGGCATGGTAGATATTAAGCCGATCTATTTCTTCAACTTGTGCAAATCCCGCTGACCAGCAGATTGCGTCTTGTTTAATTTGGAGCGCAAGTTCGTCTCTCCTCTCCGGGTCGAGGATCTTTTTTGAGTCGTTCAAGCCGCGCAGCTTATAGTTTTGCGGGAGGACAACGGCCCCGGCCACGACTGGTCCCGCCAAAGGCGCCATGCCCGCTTCATCTACGCCCGCGACCAGGCCATAACCCTCTGTCCAAAGCTCAATCTCAAAGCGAAGCAAGAAATGTAATCGCTGACCCTCGGACCGGTTGTCGCGATAGCGGCCCCGGATTCGTTTGGCAAGTTGCTTGGCTCCGTGACGTCGATCGACTTCCAGAGCTTCAAGTAATCCTTTAGGTACTGGACGGCGGCGTTCAATGAAGAGCTCACTAAGCTCGGGGATGGGTTTGTTCAGAAGTTCCTCGAGAGAGGGCATGACTAGACTCTGTTATCCAAAAGTGAATTCGAAACTACCGCGACCAGTCTCTTGTTCATTGTCCTTCCTTGTCAAGAAGGCCATCTGTTTTTTTACTATTCCCGATCCACGAGGGTGTTACTCTAGAACAAAATTCGGCTCGCCCGCTCGGGGGCAGAGCAAGAACATCGACACGGGGAATCGCCTTGGCGGCAAGAAAATCAACTGACATCAAACTCCGATTGCTTGGCTTTCTTCCACTCCTGTTTTTTATTGCCCAGGGAGTCCATTACTGGCGGATAAACGAACTTGGTCACCTCCTCTGGATGTGCAACATCGGCAATCTGCTGCTCGCAATTGGTTTGTTTCTGGAGAAACCAAGCTTGATGAGGGTCGCTATTATTTGGATGATTCCGGGATTAATTGTTTGGTTCGTCTACGTGGTTATGGCCTGGGGAATATTCTTCTCATCGACGCTCGCTCACGTAGGTGGAATCGTAGTCGGAATGTTTGCTCTTAGAAAAGTTGGGATGGATCGCGGCGCGTGGCTTTACTCCTTTGCCTGGTATCTGCTTATGCAACTACTGTCGCGCCTTTTTACAGCATCTGATCTCAATGTGAACCTATCGCACAGAATCCAGGCGGGGTGGGAGCAAACATTCAGCGCCTACTGGGAATTCTGGTTGACGCTTGCGCTGGTTGTTGCGCTTAGCCTTTGGGTTATTGGACTAATGCTTTGGCGAATTTGGCCCGCGCGATATCCCGAATCAGAGCCGTTGCAAGAGTCCAGATCTTAGCAGGATGCCGCACTGCTCTCCGAAGCCCAAGAGAGTTACACCGTGTCGATTCTTAACTGGGGTAACCAGTCCCGCCCTCGGTACAGGCCGCGAGACTCTTTTTACCATTTCCCCGATGTTCTATCAGAGAAGAAACAAGGTCGCACAACTCTGATGTTTGACTGGGTTTTATGAGGTAGGCCTGAGCGCCAGATGTCAAGGCCATGTTCTTGTCGAGCTCATATGCCGCTGCTGAATAAAAGAGTATAGGTGTGGTTTGGTCAAACTCACGAAGCTTCCTGCAGAGCGCGAGTCCCGAGCCATCTGGCAGCCATGAGTCCAGAAGGTAGAGATCGAAGCTTTGCTCGACGGCTAATCTGACGCCACCTTCTACAGTTCCGACCGTAATTACTTCATATTCTTTTTGCTGCAGGACGATGGCTATCAACTCGCGAGTGTCTTCGTGGTCTTCGACGTACAGTACGCGACGTTTCAGTTGCATAGCATTAGTCACCATAGAGGAAATTCAACAGAGGTCAGAAGCGACGGCCCGAGGGACACGTCCACATCCTTCTCAGTTTCTCAAAAGCAAATTTTATGTGAAGGCCTTCAAGAAAGGCCGAGGTCATCGATACCACTTGATGGTAGGGCGATGCGACAACCTCGGTGACCCTAATGGTCTAGCGGCGAATCTACACCCTCGATCTCGCTTCGTCTGTACGCTTTCGGACAAAGCCAAGATTCATGAGGTTCGCAGGCGTACAGACGATCCTTGATTGTTTTGCTACCTTTGGCATTACTCATGAACAAAACGGCATCTGACGCACCCGCGATCCTACTCATCGAAGATGATGAGGAGATCCGCGAGGGTATGGTTCAGTTTCTGAGAACGAGGGGCTACCGCGTTGCCTGGGCCACAAACGAACAAGAGTCCATCCTGGAAATTACTAACTCGCAGCTTCAGTTTGGACTCTTTCTCGTAGATCAAAAGATGAAATCAGAAGAGGCCCTGGAGATCGGGCGTAGATTGAGAGCCTATGTTGGGACGGGGAAAGATATTCCCGTGATAGTGATCCCACAGGAATTCTCAAAGGAAATGGAAGGAAGGGACGAGGATCTGGGAGAAAAAGATTACAAAACCTACCTTACCAACGGCCAGCAGTTGGAGAATCTCTTGAGTAGACTGCTCCCGCCCGAATCGTAATTCCCTCGAAACTGTCTCAGACCGGCTCATGCTCGAATCTCAAATACATCAGGAAGCCTGGCCTGATCCGGGATCTGCGCGCCTTCTATACCTGTTACCGTACAGACGCGAGAGCCCAGGTCAGTTTAGAGCAGCATTTCCTCTTTATAAAATGGCCCAAAATATAGCGTTTCCCCTCAACAATCTAATTCTGACTGCTCTTCCTAGCGAGGAATTAAACCGTTTGTGTGACCATTTGGAACCCTTTGAACTGAAGCTCGGTGATATCTTGCAGGTGCCCGAGGATCCTATTAAGTACGTCTATTTTCCTACACACGGAATCATTTCTTTGCTGGCTACACTGGAAGGAGGAGAGACAGTCGAAACGGGCGTGGTCGGACGAGAAGGAATGGTTGGGATTTCGATTGTGCTTGGAGTTGATACGACGACGAGTCAAGCGCTGGTTCAAGGTGCTGGCTCCGCGCAAAGGATGAAAGCCCAGTCTCTCAAGGTGTTCCTGAGGAATGGAGGAGCTTTGCATGCTTTATTGCTGCGCTACATTCATACGATCTTTGCTCAGATTTCCCAGACTGCCGCTTGCAACCGAGTTCATAGTTTGAACGAAAGACTGGCGCGATGGCTATTGTTGACTCATGATCGCCTGGGTCGAGACAACTTTGGCCTCACTCACGAATTTCTGGCGCGCATGCTGGGAACGCGACGAGCAGGAGTCAGCGTGGCAGCCAGCGCCCTAAGAGAGGCAGGTTTAATCGATTATTCTCGTGGCGAGGTGGCAGTGCTTGACAGACAAGGCCTGGAGGCAGCTTCCTGCGAATGTTATTCGGTGGTCAAGGCAGAATTTGACCGTTTGTTCAAAGATTTCTGGCCACTCGATAATCCACGGATTGATAGCTAATAATGTAATCATTTATACTTGATGACTTGAATACGCCCTTTCCTCCTGTGGGTGTAGTTGGCGCGGCGGATGGCAAAAACCGCCGCGCTTTTTTTAAGTAGCGAGCCGTATTGCGTCTAAGCCAGCGTGGGCTTAGACTTGAGTCTCCAATTGGCTGGTTGGAATTCTTCTTCCGCTAAGGACCGCAGGTCATCGGATGAAACTCAGTCGCCTCCGCCTAGCCGGCTTAATTCTGATCCTAACCCCCGTCTACTTTGGCGCAGCGAAGCTCGGTCTTTCTCTCGCTTCGCTACATACAAATGTTAGCCCGGTTTGGCCCCCAACAGGGATCGCCATAGCGTCGTTGCTGATCTTCGGTTGGCGCCTTTGGCCAGCCATCTTCATCGGTGCTCTGGCGGCAAATCTCCAGACACACGTATCGGTACCAACCGCTGCCGGAATTGCGTTCGGAAACACCATGGAGGGATTGGTCGCATTCCTCTTGTTGAATAAAGGCGTGCGATGGCACAGGTCGCTAGAATCAGTGGCCGACTTGTTCCGGTTCGTGGTTTGCGCTGCAGTGGTTGCCCCCATGGCGAGCGCTACAATTGGAAATTTGAGTCTTTGTTTGGGAGGTGCGGAGCAATGGAACAACTTCCTTTATCTCTGGCTCACCTGGTGGCTGGCGGATGGCTTTGGCGCATTGATACTCACACCTTTTCTACTCTCCTGGAGCTCCAGAGAAAGACTGAATCCCAGCTTCGTTCCCGAGATAGTGACACTGTTGGTTCTCCTTTTCGTGATCGCAATGTTTATTTTCGGAGGCTGGTTTCCGGGTTCGACCAAAACCTATCCGCTCGCTTATTTTTGCCTTCCATTTCTGCTCTGGGCCGCTTTGAAGTTTGAACAGCGCGTCGTTACGAGCAGCATTTTGCTTCTGGCTGCGGTGGCCGTATGGGGAGCCTCACGTGGTCACGGTTCCTTCATCCAGGACGACCCTAACCTCTCCTTGCTCTTGCTCCTGGCATTTCTGGGCGTGAGCTCACTCATGACCCTTATAGTCTTTGCGGTTATTACCGAACGGAAAAGCACAGAAGAGGAAAAGCACAAACTCGCGAATGAACTGGAGATGCATCGACGCCGGGTCGAAGACATCGTGCGACATGTTCCGGGTGTTGTTTGGGAGGCATGGGGACAGCCGGATGCGGCGAACCAGCGGATCGATTTTGTGAGCACCTATGTCGAGCAGATATTGGGTTACAGGACGGAAGAGTGGTTGTCGACCCGAAACTTCTGGCTGTCTATTGTTCATCCTGAGGATCGCGAGCGAGCTGCGCGAGAAGCGGCCGAAATTTTCGCCTCGGCAAAGGGGGGCGTGAGCCGCTTTCGCTGGCTACATAAGGACGGGCACGAGGTTTGGGTTAAGATGAGTTTCTCGCCACTGTTTCTCATGAACTTCGTACGCCGCTTAACGCCGTTTTGGGTTGGTCGCGCTTGTTGCGCACAGGACAACTTGATCAAGATGGGATCGCTCACGCAGTTGAGGTTATCGAGCGCAATGCCGGAGCGCAAAAGCAGATCATCGAAGACTTGCTCGATGTGTCCCGGATCATCACCGGAAAGTTGCGGGTGGACTTTCTGCCAGTCGATTTATGGTTGGTGGTCCATGCTGCTGTTGATGTCGTTCGTCCCGCTGCGGAGGCTAAAGAACTCCGCATTCGCACACACATTGATGTACCTGGTCTAATCGTCAGAGGAGATGTTGATCGCTTGCAACAGGTTGTGTGGAATTTGTTGGCCAACGCAGTGAAATTTACTCCGCGGGGAGGAACGATCGATATCATTCTCAGCCAGCATGATTCACGGGCAGAGTTAAAAATAGAGGACTCGGGGCCGGGCATTCCGTCTGATTTCCTGCCGCGCATCTTCGAGCGCTTTAGTCAGGCAGATAGCTCGAGCACAAGAAAGCATGGCGGACTGGGTCTCGGTCTAGCGGTCGTAAGGCACCTGGTTGAACTGCATGGCGGAACTGTGGCCGCTGGAAATCGGGATGAAAAGGGAGGCGCCGTCTTGGTTATTCGTTTGCCTGCCGCGGAAGTGCTGCCAGCTGAACTCTTGGGCCGCCATGTTCCGCAGGTGTCGCAGGCTAATGATTGAGGATTCTGTAGGATTGTCCGTTTTTTTCCGAGAATCTGCGTAAGGTTGGCTCGCTTTGCGCGAATTTGTCGTCCGGCACGGCAGTACCCGAGGGATTGAAGATATAACTATCACGCGCGCGCACCGCAAGATTTGGCTCGTTTGCTCGCACACGGATCTGACGTCGTTGACCCGGTTGTGCGGGCCGCTTGGGATAATAGCCAATGCTGTATTGTCGTCGGAGTTCTTCGGCAACGTTTGCGAACGCAGACGAAAGATTTTGCATGCTGTCAGCCTGGTAGTCTCGGCCTCCGGTGTTGTCAGCCAGCGCGTGCAGATACTGGTTAGCGACCTCGTAGTCTGATCGCGAGTTGCTCGGGCCTCGAGGCCCACCACTCCGACCTCCACGTCCGCCCCCTCCGCGTCCGCCCCCGCCAAAGATGCCTCCAAGGACCTGAACCCAGACGTCATTCTGATGTCCTCCCGGGTAGTTAGGGATCCCATTACCGATATCCGCAGCCGTGTTGTACTGCACTGGATAAATCAATGCATCCAATTCCTCCGCGTCCGTGAGCGTACTCTCATAGTTTGCGCGTCGGCTGGTGGTATCTACACCGTCAGTGAATATCACGATTGCCTTGCGTCCGGAGATGCGACTCAACTGTTGGTTTATCACCATGTCGACGGCATCGTACAGTCTTGTGCCATCGCCGGTATGCGTGCGTTGAATGGCTCTTTGAAGTTTTGCGCGATCAGTTGTCATGTCGGCGAGAATCTTTATGTTGTTGTCGAAAGAAACGACCATCACTTTATCGTCAGAGCGCAGTTGATTGATGAAAGTGATGGCGGCATCTTGAATGTCTTCGAGGCGGAAGCGTGTCGACGGGCTGGTATCAAGCATCAGCACGACGGAAAAAGGTTTGTCTACGGATGAGAAAAAAGCTACCTGCTGTTCGACCCCGTCCTCCCAGATGCGAAAGTCTTCTTTATTCAAGTTGGGGACGTATCTGCCCGATCGATCCATGACGCTCACGGGGATTGTGACCAGGGTTGTATTGACGCGTACTACATCGCCGGCACCAACCTCTTCTGGGCCGGTCTTCTCGGAACTTGGTTGATTGTTGGGCTGCCTACTATTCGGATAGTTTGTGCCTCCCAGGACAGGCGGTCGCTGCGGAGTCGTCGAGCTCTGTGTGGAGGTCGTGTCACCGCCAACCCGGCGCGGGCGCGTCTGCGCCTGAGAACCGACCATGGCAAGCGAAAGCAGGCCGAGGATAATCAAGAATTTCAAGCTGTTTTTCATGCGAAGACTCCGATTGAGGCGCTGGATTTAGCCGCCTGAGTTTGATGCAGTCGGATCTAAATAGATGCTTGCGGCTTTTGAGGTGACTCAGGAGAGAGAAAACCGTTTCAGCAAAACAAAGATAACGCCCCTGCCAGGATTGGGCAAGCTGTACCGGAGGATCTGGCTACGCCATCCGGGAGGGAGTAAGTCAGCCAGTTTACTTAACGCTCGAGGAAATGGCGTTCCAGATGAATGGCAGGGTGCCCCACGTCTGGCCCCGATGCTGGGGTCGAAACGCAAAGAGCACAATCCGTCCCTTGCCCAGCCGCACTTCGGCCAAAGCGATTTGGCTTCGGAGTTTGTCTTCGCCCAGGAGCCAACCTGAACGGAGCACATTGTCCCGGGCATACCGGGCAACGACAAGAACGCTTGCATCAGTGGATTCAAAAGCTGAGCTGCTAATGAAGTAGGCATCAGTAGAGCGGGGCAAGCCTTGGGCAATTGACTGTGTGTTGTCTACATCAAGTGCGACGACTGAACCCGGACAGTAAAACTCAGATGACCTGAGTCCGTCCAGCACATTACGAACAGGTAAATTAAACTGCTTGATCGGCAACTCACAGGAGGCATCAAAGCAGATTAGCGTGCCTCCCTCTTCAATGAAGGTCCTGAGATTACCAACGCCGGCGGTCGTGATGCCTCCTGTGTATTCAAGCGGATAACTTCCTGCTGCGTTGCCTTCGATAATCTCCCGCGCTCGTTGGGAAGGCAGGATGAGCGCATCGTATTTAGCGTTGAGCTTTCCTTGCCTCATCTCAGCATCCCGCACAGAACTATAAGACACGTTGAAGGAATCAAAGATGAAGCGCGTCCAGCCTTCATCCATGTTCGCGGTCCAACCTTTGTAGATACCTACGCGTACTGGCTGCGTAATAGGATTCTTGACCGGCGACTCGTCAGCTTTCCTCAGCGTCAGGGCGAGGTCTTTTCTGACCTCATTCGCGTCCTTGACGAGTGTCAGTTTTCTTTCGCTGGGTTGTTCTTTGATGGAGGTTACTGCCGGCGCATCGACCCCCATTTGTAGCGGCAGAGTCCAGCCGGCAACGTCATAAGGACGTTCGGCCTCGCCCGTGGGAGTCAATCGGTTGGGATAAATTTGCGGCTCAAAAAGCGCCACGATATTCGAACGCTGGGATTGCGAGAGAAAGATTATATAACTGCCGGCGGGCACCTCCTGCAGGGCGACAGTGTGCGCGACGAGCAGGCGATACGTACCGAGTTTTTCATTAGCAGAATTTGTTCGTTGCAGCTTTTGTGGTCCATAGAGCACATGTAGCTCGCTGTCGAGTCGAAACGCTTCGATTCCCTGATCAATAAGGCTCGTAACCAGCCTTGCAACTTCCTCGTCTCGGCCCTGCCCTGCTGGAATCAAATAAGCTAATGGTTCTTCCGGCTTCGCGCTCTGGGAAATGCTTTGTTGCCCCAGCTCATAAAAGTTTCGCAAGTAATCGGAGCGATACTTAGCGGCCATAGACAGGACGGAGCGAGCCGCGATCAACTCCATCGCCATTATGTCGTGCGGACGCCATGTGCCACCAGGCCAGGGATCTGGGAAGTTAGTGGTCGCTTCCAGGGCGCTGCGCATACCACGCGTCGTGGATCGCGCGAGTTGTTCTGAAGTCACCGTGGTTGGCGTCATCAACCTAGCGCTAGCAGCTTCAGAGAGAATGCCGATGGAGTTATGAAAGTACGGAGCAGTCCGAAATCCTCCATGCCACCAGGTGTCGTAGAGGGCATTGGTCAGCACACCCTTGAATCCGGCAGACTGGAGATCGGCCGCGACTTTATGACCAATCAATCCCACTTGACGAAGTAAGAGTGGCGCAATATTCGGATTTGGCGGATCATAAAAGGGTGGAATGAAAAGGCGTGATCCCGTTGCGCCTTGCTGATGAATGTCGTAAACGATCTCAGGAAACCATTCTTTCCAGAAGAGCCGGGTTATCGCCTGTGTTTCTTTCAGGTTCAACATGTACCAGTCACGATTGTCGTCGTGGCCCGCATAATGATGGTATAGCTCCGGCGGTTCTTTCCCCTCGTAAGGTGTGCCTAGTGTTTTGCGATACCAGTTGGCAACAATATCAACGCCATCAGGATTTGGTGACGGGACGAGAAGCAGGATTGTGTTCTGTAGTATTTCGCGAGTATCTGCGTCCTGAGCTGTAGCCAACTCATATGCGAGTTGCATGGACATCTGCGACGCTACAATTTCAGTTGAATGGATCGAACACGAGATTGCCACAACCACTTTGCCGTTTGCCCAGAGTTTACGGCTCTCGCCTTCCCCGGTTCGAGGATCGGCGAGGAGGCGCTGGATTTCTTTGTATTTCTGAATTGCCAGTATGTTCTCGCGCGCGCTGATGAGCGCTACTATCAGCGGTCGCTTCAGGGTTGACTGGCCCAGTGTTTGAACAAGCACGCGATCGGAGGCTTTGTCGAGACGGCTGAAGTAGTCGGTAATCTGGCTCCAGTCTGCTATCGTGCGATCGTCGCCGGGTATAAATCCGAGAACCGACTGCGGCGTCGGAATTGCGGCTGACTTTGAAAAACGACTCGGCGCCCTTTGCGCGAGTAATGGTGCGGGGACTGCTGCCAAAAAAGCAAAGGCCAGGCCTGCAATTAGTACTATTCGACGCCGAACCATAGGGACATTCCTTTGAATAAAATTAAGGAAGAAACCGATGCAATCGAGAAAGCTGTTGGTCAGAAGTCTAGCACAACCAAGCGCCCGCCCTGGTTTCGTCATTTGCATTATTGGTGGTCTTTGTTTGTGGCCGGGGCGCTCCTGGCTGTGCTTGGTCCACCCATCTTGTTCGTTGCGTGGCTAACCGGAAAGCATGATCTGGTTTATCCGTGGGCTCGTTTCGGCGCCGGCAACTGGCTCCGGCTGAGTGGCGTGAAGGTTAAGGTTACCGGCGCCGAACACCTGGATCCAAAACAGACTTATGTTTTCGTATCGAATCATCGATCGTATCTGGATACCGCCACTCTATTCATTTACACCGGCAGAAGAATAGGTCTTCTTGCAAAGAAGGAGCTCCTGAAAGTCCCCATTCTCGGGTTTGGTATGGGGTTCGTAAATGTCATGGCTATTGACCGGACGAACCGTGAGCGGGCGATCCAGACAACCGATGCTGCGACCGAACGTATCAGGTCCGGAGTTTCCTTTGGTGTGTTTGTCGAGGGCACTCGAGCGAAGCCTGGAGAGTTGTTGCCTTTCAAGAAGGGTGCGTTCTACATGGCGAAACAGGCGGGCGTATCTATCGTACCAATCGCAATCAGGCATTCCGATGAGTTGATGGGAAAGGGAACCGGCGAGGCACGAGCAGGAACCATCGAGATGGTGATAATGGCCCCGGTTCAGACTTCCGGACTGATGACGGATCAGGACATTAATGATCTGATATCCGACGTCCGCCGGAAAATCGCGGGCAAGCTGGGATTATCGTGTGAGCCTGGCAGCAACGAACCTCCGGCATCTACGGAACAAAGTTGTAAGTGAGAACCCCTGACACCTTCACGGTAATGCCACCCTGCGTTGTCGGGTTGAAGAAAGCTTTCCGCGCTGCCTCTTCAGCGGCCTCTCGCAGCGGCAAAGGCCCATCAATAGCCATCGCTGATATCACCTTGCCGTTCTCATCAACCACAACGCGAACGGTGACGGTACCCGAGACCCTCAATCGCTTAGCCTCGTCGGTATATTTTGGCTTCGGTAGCTCGATAGCCTTGCTATTGAGAACTCCGCCTTCAACAGGTTTTGCGACACCCGTCGACTTTGCGGTTGGGTTGTCGGTGGAGTCCGCCTCGGCCACCTCTGTCACCTTCAGCGTGGCACGTGCGGGGGCGAAATCCGAATAGCGCACCTTCATTCTGACATGCAGCGAACTGCCATTGTCGAAGACGAGTTCCTCATCGGCATAAGAGTAGGTAGGGAACCAGTAGCGACCGTCGATGTGCTCGCGATAAGTCTCAACCGTTGGAAACTTGTTTATCTTGGTTTCCGGTACACCTTTTCCTTTTGTCTTTACAATCTGTAAGTCCTGGTCATCTACCCAAACCCTTCCCACAAAGAGTCGCTCTTTCGTTTTCTTGGGATCGGGGATGACCTTTGGCGCGACATCAAAGACGTAAAGATTGAGCTCGTCAATCTTTTCCTTACCGACATACTTGATGTTGTACTTGGAGATTTTTGACGGCTCCAGCGCGAAAGGTTCGATCCCGCCGAGGTCGTCGACGTCTTCTTGCGTTACTTCCGCCATGGACGGCATTGGGAAAAAGCTAATCTTTTCGTAGCGGTTTCCCTGGTCATCGAAGGTGAAATTCGATACGCGATGATATTCACCGATAATCTGACCACCCATGCCAATGCTCTGAAGAATCGCGTCACGCTTAAACGAATACTGGTTGAGGGCCTTGCGAAACTCTGCTTCCTTCGCGGTGAACGAGTTTATGATTCGTTCCGCTTCAATGGAAGGTGCCGGCGCGTTGCTTTCGGACTGCGCCGACACTGTCAGAACGCAAACGGCGAAAGCAATCAGCGTCGTAAGTGTGTATGTCAGTCTATTAGTGATTAGTTTCTTGTCCATTTTTTATCCAAGATGAAGAGGGTTAAGACTCACGCCGCCTTAAGACGGCATCCCCTCAGATGCCTGAAAGAAAGCCTCATGTTGCCAATTTAAGCTCCTTTGCCCTTGGTTTCCAGCCGTTGCCACTTTCCTATTGCAAAATTTCCTGCATCTAGTGTAAAGTGCCTATACTAGAATAAGTTAGCATTAGATGGCCGTTAATGCGGCAAACGATGCTGGTTCGGCCCCAGGCAATGAGAAAGCCGAACAAAGATTTTCAGAGTCCTCATGTCGGCTACAGGCACTCGTTCAAGTCCCGTGAAGTTGTACAGCGCGGGAGCGCGGATACGACGCCTATCATGGCGTTGCTTTCACGGGCTGGACGACAACCAAGCTTTGGGAGGAGCGTGGTTTACGTGGTTCTGTGGTCGATGATGTGCGCGGTGACAGTCACCCCTTCTGGGCGGGGTGGCTAAAAAAGTCACCGCGCACACCCCAGCTTCTCCTGGTTATCTCAGCCCCGAAGCGTCTCCTTAGACCAGGCCTTCGGTCGCCTACTCATCCAGTTACTTCGACCTTGATTGCGTCAAACCGCCACGAATTCAACGGGCACTCGATTCGGAATAATACCCTTCTCGAAACCTTCGTCCAGCAAACGACGAACGGCCTCTCGACCACGGTCGGAATAGTCGAGGGTCAGGTCGTTAACCCACATAGCCACAAAGCGATCTGCAAGACCGGGGTCCATATCTCTTGCAAACTGCATGGCGTACTGTAGTGCATCGTCCCGGTTTTCCAGAGAATAAGTGATACTCTCGCGAAGCAAGTGGGATATTTCTTTTATCAGCTCCGGACCCAGGTCCCGCCGGATAACATTCCCACCCATGGGTAGCGGTAAGCCGGTTTTTTGGTGCCACCATTCACCCAAATCAAGCACTTTATGAAGTCCGAGCTTTTCATAGAAAAGCTGTCCTTCGTGGATCAGCAGACCTGCATCGCAGGATCCATCCCGAACAGCATCAATAATCTTATCAAACGGCACAACGACGTATTCAAAATCCGGGTTGAAGATTTGCAGTGCGAGGAAGGCGCTGGTCAGCTTTCCCGGAATTGCAATCTTCAAGCTGGGAATATCCGCCGGCGTCGCAGTTTCGCGCGAGACTACCACCGGTCCGTAGTTATCGCCAATCGAGGCACCGTGCGGCAGCAGGGCGTACTTGTCGGCAACGTATGCATAGGCGTGAAAACTGATGGCCGTAACGTCGTACGTGCCTCGCGTCGCCTCCTCATTCAGCGTTTGTATATCCTTTAGCAGATGTTTGAAAATCAGGCTTCCAGTGTCCAGCTTGTTCGTAGCCAGACCATAAAACATAAATGCGTCATCTGAATCCGGAGAATGCGCAATAGTAATTGTGGAACGTTCAGTGTCCGTTGGCATTTGTTGCATCTGAGGATCTCAAGCCGTTTTTTAGACGAGGCTAACGCTGCTGCGTTCGACGCGGTTGTAAACTGTGTCGCGCTCAACAGCCTCGAATCCGGCATCTTCTACAAGACCTGTTAACTCAGTCTTACTCATTCTCACTTCATTGTTCGTTTCAACAGAGTAACTAGAGGTCAGTTCACCGCCTTCGGTAATCGTACCGTCTATATCATTAGCACCATAGTGGAGCGCAACCTGCGCCAGCCGTTTTCCCAGCATTACCCAGTAGGCCTTGATATGCTCAAAGTTATCAAGTAACAGACGGGAAACAGCCATTGTTTTGAGTGAATCGACGCCCGAAGGACCAGGCAAATGGGCCAACTGCGTGTCCGGTGGGTAAAAAGCCAGAGGTATGAAGCACTGAAACCCACCGGACTTCTCTTGTTGTTCGCGCAGCCGGATCAGGTGGTCCACCCGATCTTCGATTGACTCGATGTGTCCATACAGCATGGTGGCATTAGTCTTCAAACCGGCGGCGTGGACTTTCCCAGCCAGTTCGAGCCAACGCTGCGCGTCACATTTATGCGCACAGATCATTGACCGCGTAGGTTCGCGGAATATCTCAGCACCGCCGCCGGGACAGGAGTCTAGTCCTGCCTCGATCAGCTTTTGGATGACTTCTTCATCGCTCATCTTGTAGAAGTGCGCGAAGTGGTCAAATTCGACCATCGTGAAAGCCTTCAGATGGAGTTGAGAATAGTTTCGTTTGAGCGAGGAAAGGAGATCGGTGAAGTAACTGAAAGGGAGCTTGGTGTTCAATCCGCCTGTGATGTGGAGTTCGGTGGCACCTTCGGCTATTGCTTGACCCGCCACACGCAAGCTGTCGTCGATGTTATGCGTGTAAGCGTCCGCCTGCCGGGGCGTGCGGTAGAAGCCACAAAACTTACAATCGGCGTAACAGATATTCGTAGGATTCAGATGACGATTAACGTTGAAGTAAGTAACGCGGCCATGACGACGGCGCCTTACGGTGTCAGCAAGTTTTCCGAGGCCGGACAGATCATCGGTCGCATAGAGCGTAAGACCATCCTCAAGCGACAACCGTTCGCCGGCTTCCACGCGGCTTGCGACCTCGGCCAGCTTCTTATCGTGTGAAAAATTCATCTCTCTTAATCTCTGGATTTGTCTGTCAGGAATGAAAGAATATTGCACTACCGAAGGTAACCAGCAAAATAACGCTCACGAACGCATTGGTCGTGAAGAAGGCCGCATTCAGACGCCCAAGATCGTTGGAGCGCACCAGCCGGTGTTGATACAGCAGTAACCCCGCCGTAGCCACAACACCCAAGAGGGCGATCGGACCGAGTCGGGTCACAAAATAGAGCGAGACCAGGGCCGCGAATGCCGCTATGTGCAGAGAGCGCGCTATCCAAAGAGCGCGTGCGATGCCTACCCGCGCGGGGATAGACCGCAGTCCCTCGCGTACATCAAATTCATAGTCCTGGCATGCATAAAGCACATCGAATCCTGCGGTCCACAACAAGACGACCAAAGACAGCAACAATGGTACGGAGCTTCCAATTTCACCCCGTACCGCGATCCATGCTCCCGTTGGAGCAATTGCTAGACACCATCCAAGGACGACATGAGAAAGCAAGGTCCATCTTTTTGTAAACGAGTAGAGCAGCACACTTCCGAGCGCGACTGGGGCCAACAATAACGTAAGCCTATTCAACATCGCAGCCCCGAGAAAGAACACTCCGGCGGCAATGATGGTAAACGCCCAAACAAAACGTGCTGAGAGCAACCCGGCTGGCAAAGCTCTTTTCGACGTCCGTGGGTTGCGAGCGTCATAACTTTGATCGGCAATGCGGTTAAAGGCCATTGCCGCAGAACGGGCTCCAACCATAGCCACGACAATCCAGAAAATCTGATTTAGCGAAGGAAATCCATTTGCTGCCAGCGCCGCCCCAAGAAATGCAAAGGGTAAAGCAAACAGAGTATGCTCGATCTTGATCATCTCGAGCGTAAGTTGCATGTTTCGGATTACTGTAGACACGGCGAGGGCTTTCGGGAACCTAATTATTGACGTGTAAACGAGGTTTCCACGCTGGAAAAGTGCTTGTGGCGTTACGCCTGATTGCCAAGGTAAATCTCATGCTTTAGTGTGTCATGAATCTTACTTGGCAGACAGTTGATTCGCAAGCGGACGTCCTTAAGACGTGATAAGCAGGCAATGCTAGAATGCCGGACCGTTTGAAATAGACGAGTTGGCGACAAACACTCATGGATTTGAAGCAAATAGAAAAACTTATTGCAGCACACAAGCGTGACGAGGTGGACACTTCGGAGGCCGCACAACGGATCCAGAATCTCTTCTATGAAGACACGGGATATGCGCGGGTCGACCATGCCCGCGCTACACGGCAAGGGTTCCCTGAGGTGATATTCGGAGAAGGTAAGACGCGAGCGCAGGTCGTCGGGATAGTCGAACGACTGCTTGCGCATTCGGCGAACGTGCTTGTTACTCGAACTGACGCCGATACATTTGGTGAGATTCGAAATATTGCGACAGATGCCGAGTGGCATGAGAGCGCACATCTAATAAGAGTCATTCGAGATCGCACCAAACGCGGAATGGGCAGGATAGCAATCGTTACAGCGGGCACGAGCGACATACCAGTTGCTGAGGAAGCCGCACTGACGGCTGAGGCTATGGGAAATACTGTTGATAGAGTCTGGGATGTCGGTGTGGCTGGTGTCCATCGTGTAATCGCCGAGCGTGAGTTGTTGCGACGCGCCCGTGTTGTCATTGTGGCTGCCGGAATGGAAGGGGCCCTGCCATCGGTCGTCGGCGGGTTGGTTGGGGTGCCTGTGGTCGCCGTGCCAACCAGTATCGGTTACGGCGCATCCTTTGGAGGTGTGGCAGCGCTTCTCGGAATGTTGAATTCCTGTGCTTCAAATGTCAGCGTAGTAAACATTGATAATGGTTTTGGCGCGGGTGTCGTGGCGAGCCTGATTAATCGTCGCTGGGAACCGGTTGCTGAATGAGCTCTCCAATTTCTGAGGATCTCTGAATAGATACAGGTCCCTTATCTTGCGCATCCTCCTCCTCGCACCAACAAGAGTCAGAGCTCAACCTTTTGGCATCCTCGTTTCGTATGCCTGCCTGTTAGTGATTCTCTCGCTGCCATTGTCAGGATGCATTTCAGCTCGCCGAAACCCAAACCTCGAGCATATTTTTGCTACTGCGCGTGCAATGACCGGCAAGCCTCCTGTGATTGTCATTCCCGGGATACTTGGATCAGAACTAATCAACTCAAAGACCGGTGAGAAGGTTTGGCCGTCAGTGTTCCGGTCTACCGACTCGGGATTGCCGATGACTCCTGATCTGGAGAACAACCGTGACGACCTGGTGCCGGGAAGGATAATTGAAACAGTTCGGCTCGCTCGAGCCTTGCCCGAGGTTTATGTGTATCGGGACCTGTTGGAAGCTCTTCGTCATTATGCCGGGTATCACGATGGCGATTGGGACAATCCAGGAGTGGATGGTGATAAGGATACTTTTTACGTGTTTGCCTACGACTGGCGACAGGACAATGTCACAAATGCGCGAGAATTGATAAGGCGCATTGAGCGCTTAAAAGAAAAGCTGCATCGACCCGGCTTGCGTTTCAATATTGTGGCTCATTCGATGGGTGGGCTAATCGCACGCTACGCTGCGATGTATGGCACCGCGGATTTGCCGGAGGGGAACGACGAAATCCGGCCGAGTTGGGCAGGCGCTCAGCACATAAGCAAGATCGTGATGATCGGAGTACCCAATGAGGGTTCGGCCGATGCTTTCGCCACTCTCATCGATGGTTATTCCGTGACTGAAGGACTACGGCGACGCGTGCCGCTCCTCAACAAGCTGACCGCTGAAGATGCCATCAGAACCCCATCCGTTTTCCAGCTGTTGCCTCACGGCGGGGCAGTAAGATTCCTCGACGAAAACCTGCAGCCTCTACCAATCGATCTTTACGATCCGGAGGTCTGGAAGCGATACGGCTGGAGTCCGATAAGTAATTCGGAATTCCGGCGAAAATATTCGGACAAAGCGCAGGTGGACACAGCGCACACCGAAAGTTCTAGGCTGCAAATTCTCGATGCTTACTTTGCTGCTGTGTTAAAGCGTGCGGTGCGCTTCCAGCAGGCGCTTGATGCACTCTCAATTGGTAATCAGCCGGTGATACTTCTGGCTATTGGTGGCGATTGCGAAGAGACCCTCAACTCGCCGGTTGTGCTTCATGACGCCAGGCAGGATCGCTGGCTGACTTTGGATGGCCGCGTCACCAGGGCGTCTTTGCTCGGCGACGATATGGGAAGAGCTCCTCACAACGGCACGCCGGTCCGTTCCGCCCTCTCGCTCACTTATTCAGTCTTTGGCTGCGATCTGCACGGGCAACTGCAGCGTAACAAGACCTTGCAAGACAATGCTCTAACAGCGATTGTGGGTGAAGTGATGAAGTAGCTGTATTAAGGATTGATCAGGCCGTTCAGCTTTTCCGCCCAGTCAGGATCTATATTCTGCAGGATGTTGTACTGCTCCAACGCCCCGTCGCGGTTTCCCATCGCCAAATAGCACTTACCCAGGTTGTAATAGGCCCTGCCGAAATCCGGTTTCATCCGAATAGATTGTCTGAACGCTTCGACTGCTTCGTTGAGACGGTTCAATTCGAGATACGCCTCTCCCATGCTATTGGGAGCCGCGGAATCTCCCGGTTTCAACGCCGTCAGTTGGCGAAAAACCTCGATCGCTTCGGCAAATTTCTTTGATTTGAGATAACGAGCGCCTAGTCGCTCGTAAGCACTCGTATAGTCAGGCCGCAGTCGAATTGCCTGCTTGTAAGCTTGAATCTCTTCGTCGGCACGACCCCAGTCGCGATACACCAGACCGAGAGCATAGTAGGCGTCGGCCGAGTTGTAAGGATCGAGTTTGATTGCCTGGCGATAGGCTTCCGCGGCGTCCCGATACTGTTTGAGATAAAAATTAGCCAGCCCGATATTGAAATAGGATTCAGCAGACGGCCTGAGGACAACAGCTCTTCGAGACGCGTCCAATGCTTCCGCGTGTTTACCCAGTTTCTCATTGCAGAACCCGCTCTGCGCCCAAGCCTCAGCATAATTGCCGTCCGACTCAACTGCCTTTTCAAAGTAGGTTAAGGCTTTCTCGCAATCGTCTTTGGAGAGAAAAGTCAAGCCGTCGCGAAAAAACTGAACTGCGCGCGCGCGTTTATTCCGGCCAGTGGCTACAACCAGATCTGATAACGACAAAGTTCACGCTTTGACCGCCGGTAATTTGCAAGGTGGCAATCCCAATCACTTGCCCCTTCATGTTTACGACCGGGCTACCGCTTGAACCGGAAGAGATCGGTGCGGTGATTTGAATGATCCGGCCAAAGGTGGGAATGTCGCGGACGGCGGAAACAATGCCGTTTGTGACGCTTCCTTCGAGCCCCAATGGATTGCCGATCACAACGATACTTTCGCCTTCCTGTGGTGAGGTCTTGTCCAGCGACAAGGGTCTGATCTGAGCGGCGGGAGCGTCGATTTTCAAGAGGGCGATGTCACCCTCAGCGTCGACGGCCATTACACCCCTGACTGGATACACAGCCCCGGTTGACGAGTGAATTTCCGCGCGGTAAGCCCCTTCAATCACGTGGCGGTTGGTGACCACGCGGTCGGCATTGATGAAGAACCCGCTGCCCCGCGACAGCTTCTCACCATGGGCATCAAAGGTCTCGACCGCAACGGCTGAAGGTTTGATTCGGCGCACCAGTTCGGGAAGCAAGTCCTGGGTACGCGCCCTCGGTACGACGAGGAAGAGCAAGAGGGCAAGCAGACAGATGGTCGTAGATCGATGCTCAAAGATTCTTGCGCCTACCGTCATTCCACCCTCGATTTCTAAATGCCTGTCTGCGGTTGTCCCGTCAATGCCTGGTCTCCCGCGTCATAGATCGCTTTGGTGGATTTGTTTGATCCGAACACGAAGGCACCCGTTTCCGAGCTAAAATAGTGCTTTTCATTCGTTACATCAAATTCAAACCACGAAACTGCGCCGTTGGGCCAGGGACATTTGCCCAGCCAATTAATGCGCGTGTTTGCCGCAGCAAATTGTAGATTCAGACTCGTGCCTGATAAAGTTTCACCGAGAAACAAAACAGTGGCCCGAGTGATAACGACAATCCCTGCGCCCTCCCATGGAAAGATCTTAAACCATGCCTTGAATCGTGGCGCGGAGGCATATCTAACGGGAAACCACGGCTGGTTGTCCACCATCGGCTGATTACTCGCCAGAACCCTGTTGACTATGCGCTTTCGTTTCCAGCTTTGGTAGAAAACGTAAACGAAGAAAATAACGAAAGGCGTCAAGCACAGACCAAGCAGGAGCAGCAGGCCAACCACTGTGACAAGAGTTTGAACGTCGTCACTCAAGGAAACCAACCATTACTTTCGGCGATCTGGTCCCTGTCCCTGCGTCGCGTTTTCATAAACCGGCAAGGGCCAGCCTTTGCACATGCGCAACCACATCTCCAGTCTTTATGTCTTCACTTTTCTTCACGCGCCGGTCAAACAATTCTACAATGCCTTCGGAGGCTTTCCTGCCGACCGTAATCCGGTAGGGTATGCCGATCAAGTCCGCGTCTTTGAACTTAACGCCAGGTCGTTCGTCTCGATCATCGATCAAAACATCAAGACCGGCCCGCTGTAAGTCCTCATAAAGCTTCTCACCTGCTTCTCGCAACTCATCCTGCTTTACGTTAGTAATGCTAACTACCACATGGAACGGAGCAATCGATTTTGGCCAGACGATGCCATCGTCGTCGTGCTGTTGCTCAATTACTGCGGTGATGATCCTTTCTACCCCGATGCCGTAGCTCCCCATTACGATGGCTACCTCTTTTCCCTCTTGCGTAAGCACTGTTGCGCCCATCGACTCGGAGTATTTTGTGCCGAGCTTGAAAATGTGGCCAATTTCCATCGCTTTGTAGACTTCGAGCACGCCCGTATCACAGCGCGGGCATCCTTCGCCGGATACCACGGCCCTGAGGTCCAGCCATTCATCAACAGGGATATCTCGCGAGATGTCGACGCCCCGCAGATGGTAATCATCCTTGTTAGCACCCGTGGTCATGTTTCGCCGGTTCTTGATCGCCGAATCCGCAACTATTCTCAGGTCGCGATTCATCACCTGTGCTTTTTGCTTCGCGCCAACTCCCCCAAGGCTACCGGCACTGGCGCCGAGTAGGTCGCGTATCTCTTCCGGATGGGCAGGACGTACAGCGACGGCGCGGAGGCTGTCAGCTAATTTCGTCTCGTGCAGCTGGTGATCACCCCTCAGAAGCACTATCAGTGGCTGAGCTTTACCATCAATGGAAGCAATAAAGACCAAAGATTTGATTTGGCGTGAAGCCTCAGCACCACCCGGAAACGTCGTCAGGTCATCAATAGTACGAACTCCGGGCGTCGGAAACTCTTCTGGAGCATCCGGGCCCGCTTCATCCTGAATGTTTGGCAAACGCGAAGTCGCCTTTTCGAGGTTGGCCGCGTAGCCGCAGTTAGCACAGCTCGCAATCAGGTCTTCGCCGGCATCGCTTTTGGCTACAAACTCGCTTGACTCCGAACCCCCCATTGAGCCTGAAGACGCCTCCACAATAGAAAACTGTACGCCGCAACGTGTGAATATCCGCTTGTATGCCTCGCGTTGAGTGATGAACGATTTATCCAGACCGGCGCGATCAATATCAAACGAATAAGCATCCTTCATGATGAAGGTGCGCAGACGCATTAGGCCTGACTTTGGCCGCGGTTCATCGCGAAACTTGATCTGAATCTGATACCAAACCTGGGGCAATTGCTTATAGGAGCGAAGCTCGTGGCGCGCGATGGAGGTGAACACCTCTTCGTGAGTCATCCCCAAACACATGTCGGCGCCCTTGCGATCTTTGAGGCGAAACATATCGTCGCCAATCGCGCTCCAACGGCCTGACTCCTGCCATAACTCCGCGGGGTGAATTGCCGGAAGATAAAACTCCTGGCCACCGACACGGTTCATTTCCTCACGCAGAATCTGCATGACTTTTAAGGCCACGCGCTGACCGAGCGGCAAATAAGAGTAGATGCCGGCAGAAAGTTGACGGATGGCGCCCGCGCGCAATAGAAGTTTGTGCGAAATGACTTCGGCGTCAGCCGGATCCTCGCGAAGTGTGGGAATAAAGTATTGTGACCAGCGCATAAGTTTGACGATAGACTCGCGAAACAGACCTTGATTTCGAAACGTCTAGCATTCTCGCTTAGCAGATGCGACTAACGCAAACCTGGGGCAGGCTCATGTTTGCGGGCGCTGATGTCGTGATGTAACATCACGATTCTTCTTTAAACCGCCTCGCGAAGGTTGTGTCTACATGAGAATAGCGCTTGCGAGCGATCATGTCGGATTTGCCGAGAAAGAGAAGTTGAAGCCGTTGCTTCTGGAGCTTGGCGTTGAGTTTGAAGATCTTGGTCCCGCTTCCGACAAGTCTGTTGATTATCCGGACTATGCGCGTACCGTCGCAGAGCACGTAGCGCAGGGGCGAGTTGAACAAGGCTTGTTAGTCTGCGGTTCGGGAGCTGGCATGGCGATAACGGCCAACAAAGTCCATGGTGTGCGCGCCGCAGTAGGTTGGTCGGAGGAGACAGCGAAGCTGGCGCGTCAACACAACGATGCCAATGTGTTGGCCATCGGGGCTCGCACAACGTCGCCCGATGATATCCCGAAGATAGTACGAGCCTGGTTCAGCGCGAGTTTCGAAGGTGGACGCCATGCCGCCCGCGTCGAGAAGATTAGGGAAGTCGAACGCAGCGTCGTAGGCGGAAGCAAGTAGCGGAACACAGAATACAAAGGATCAAGCACCAGGTATTAAACGCAAATCCCCTGAAATTTAAAGGACTGAGAGCCCACATGAACGATCTTCAAAACGCACCTCTTGCCGAAGTCGATCCGCTGATCGCCGATGCCATCGACAACGAAGTGGCCAGGCAAGCCAACGGGTTGGAACTAATCGCCTCGGAAAACTTTGTTAGCGAAGCCGTACTCGAGGCGATGGGTTCGGTGTTCACAAACAAATACGCCGAGGGGTATCCGGGAAAGCGTTACTACGGCGGTTGTGAATGGACCGATGTGGTCGAGCAGACGGCAATCGATCGCGCGAAAGAGTTGTTCGGTGCAGATCACGCCAACGTTCAGCCGCACAGCGGCGCTACGGCAAACATGTCGGTGTATCTCGCGGCGATTCAATACGGCGATCAGATTCTCGGAATGAACCTCTCGCACGGCGGCCACCTTACGCACGGCCATCCGATGAACTTCTCAGGCTTCAGTTATAAGGTCGCCGATTACGGAGTCTCCCGGGAAACGGAACAGATTGACTACGACGAACTGCAGCGGATTGCTGAAGAGCACAAGCCGAAAATGATTATATGCGGCGCGTCGGCCTATCCGCGCATTATCAATTTTGAACGCATTGGCGAGATTGCCAAAAGTATAGGCGCGCTCATGTTTGCCGACATCGCGCACATCGCTGGCCCGGTGGCGGCAGGCCTCCATCCTTCGCCTGTGCCGCATGCTGATTACGTGACGACGACGACACACAAGACGTTACGCGGTCCCCGTGGTGGATTAATTCTTTGCAAAGAAGAACATGCGAAAGAGATCGATCGAAAACTCTTTCCGGGAGTGCAGGGTGGACCTCTTGTTCATATCATCGCCGCAAAGGCGGTGGCTTTTGGTGAAGCACTACGAGACGACTTCAAGAATTATCAGCGGCAGATCCTTGCGAATGCGAAAGCCCTCGCGACCGAATTGCAAGAGCAAGGACTACGTCTTGTCTCCGGCGGCACCGACAATCACCTCATGCTCGTCGACGTTTGGATGGACGGGAAGGGAGTCACCGGCAAAACAGCCGAGAAAGCACTCGAGGCGGCGTTGATTACAGTTAACAAGAACACTATTCCTTTTGATCAAAATAAACCCTTCGTCGCCTCAGGTCTGCGTATTGGCACACCGGCGGTAACCACACGTGGCATGAAAGAACCGGAGATGCAGCAGATTGGCCGTTTGATTGCGGAAGTGATTCACGCACCTGAATCGGAGGAGGTGCGGCGGAAAGTACAGGAAGGTGTCGCAGACCTCACCGCGCGTTTTCCCCTTTATCCCAAGAGAATGAGACAAACAGCTCATCAACCCGACGCGATCGGCGCGGATTGATCACTCGCGGTAAGATCAAGAGAACACACCGAAATTTATCGGTGACTCGCGGCCAATCGGAAGTTGAAGGCTCTCCAGTCCGAAGGCCTGACACTGGCATCGGGAGCGCAGCGGTTCTGACAAAGTCAGCCTTGGCAGAAAATAGATGGAAGAAGTCTTTGGGCCTGACGGTCTAATCGCCCAGGCCCATCCCGAATACGAACATCGACCCGGCCAGATTCAGATGGCGCGGGCGGTGATGCGTGCGTTTGAAGAGAAGCGACACCTCATAGTCGAGGCGGGAACCGGAACGGGCAAGACGCTCGCCTATCTTGTTCCCGCGGTTGCCGCCGCACTCGGCGGACGTGGGCGGGTAATAATTTCCACCGGCACCAAGAATTTGCAGGAACAGCTCATGGAAAAAGACATTCCTTTCCTGCAGAGCATCCTTCCCAAAAGGTTCACTGCCACATACATGAAGGGTCGGAACAACTATCTCTGCTTGAACAGGCTTGGTCGTGCACAAGCCGCTCCGGTGCTCGATGGCCTCGAGGAGGTCGACTATTTTGAAGAGGTAGTTGATTGGTCGAAGGAAAGCCAGATCGGCGACCGCGCTGAGTTGTCTAACCTGCCCGAGTCGCTTTCATTCTGGCGCCACATCGACGCGCGTTCCGAAAGTTGTCTCGGCCAAAAATGTCCCGACTTCGATCCCTGCTTTATCACGCGCATGCGCAATCGCGCGCAGGAAGCGGATATAGTAGTCGTAAATCACCATCTGTTCTTTGCCGACTTGAGTCTGCGTAACAGCAACTACGGGAGTGTGCTGCCTGATTACACTGCCGTCATTCTCGACGAAGCTCACTTGATTGAAGATGTTGCTTCGGAATACTTCGGCTCGCAGGTTTCGAATTACCAGGTGGAAGATCTGTTGCGCGAACTTGGGGTTACGACTATTGAAGAGGCAGACGTCGATCGTGAAGTTACCAGGACGTCATCTCGTCTTGCCAGGTTTGCCGAAAACTTCTGGATGGGGTTTCGTGAAGGCCGCGGCGAGGAAGGACGCTACCCAATTATTCCGGGTACCTTTGCCGCGAGGGACGTCCACCGCGGCATCGTGCCGACACCTTTAGGCGACCTTTACCTTGCTCTTGATGGTGCCTTCGCCCGCCTGGAGACAACCCTCGATGCGATGAAGGAAAAACCGGCTGAGGTGGAGAACCTGGTCAGGCGGATTCGACAGATTCGATTTGATCTGCAATTCATCGTCACGGGAGCGGACAAGAAATTCGTCTACTGGATCGAGCGCCGTAATCGCGGCATTTTTCTGCGCGCCTCGCCCATCGACGTTGCGGGTTTACTGCAAGACAAGTTGTTTGATGAAGTGCCGACCGTCGTGCTCACCTCCGCAACGCTTTCGAGCGGCGGCAACTTCGCATTCATTCGCGATCGTCTTGGGCTCGACACCGCCGATGATCTGATTGCCGAATCAACTTTCGACTACGAAAGCCAGGCCATTCTCTACCTGCCTTCCAAAATGCCGGATCCGCGCTCACCGACCTGGGCCGAAGCTGCGGCCGCTGAAGTTATTAAGATTCTCGAAGCCACGGAAGGACGTGCTTTCGTTCTGTCCACTAGTCTGGCCGGCATGCAGTCGCTTTATGAAAGGGTCTGGGCCGAAATTGAGTACCCGTGTTTGGTGCAGGGCAGTCGGTTCGAGTTTTCATGAATACAGCATACCCCAGGCAATCATTGCCTTGAAGCAGGGTCTGGGTCGACTGATCAGAAGTACGACCGACCACGGCGTGCTGGCAGTACTCGACCCGCGCTTACGCACGAAAGGCTATGGGCGAATATTCCTGCAAAGTTTGCCCCCTTGTCGTGTGACCTCGGACATTGACGACCTCGCCAGAATGTTTCAACACTCCAAAGTGTCGGAACCCAGCTCAAGATCCAAAGCCACTCAACTCTGAACTAACCACTCAACCTCAGCAGATGTAATCAGATTGGTTGGTTAGGTCGAGGTTGAGTGGCTTTGGATCGCTTTTGCGCTTTGGACTTTGGACTTTCGACTGTGCGAGACTTTCAACCATGCCCGGACAATTCGAGGTGATGATCGAGCGCAACTTCTCCAGCGCGCATCAACTGCGCGGCTACAAAGGCAAGTGTGAGAATTTGCATGGCCACAACTACAAAATTGAAATCTATGCTCGCGGACGCGAGTTGGATAACGTGGGTCTATTGGTTGACTTCGTTGAGTTGAAGGCAGCTGCCGACGAGGTGGTTTTGTATCTGGATCACAGAAACATCAATGAACTGCCGCCGTTCGACGAGTTGCAGCCCTCCGCGGAAAACCTTGCGAAATATGTTTTGGAGCGAGTCGCCTCGCAGGTCGGTGACGAGCGCGTCCAGATTTACAAGGTGCGTTGCTTCGAGACGCCAACGAGTGTTGCGACTTATCAGTTGGACTAGTAAGCGGGCAAGGAGGCAGGACCAGACAATCAAGGCTCAAGTCTCCGGCCCCCCGCGTCACGGATCTCACACTTCTCAATTCGCAATTTGCAGACGGCAAATTGCGGATTCCCTTCATCCTTCATCCACAAACGACGGCAAGGTGGCGGTAAAAACCGGCTCCGGTTTCGGCGCTTCCGTTGTAGCCTGGCTGCTCCGCGACCTTTTCATATAAGGTCGCTCGCAGAACCAGAAGAAGATCCAGGCAAAGACGATGGTGGCGAGTATCACGATAACCACGTTGAGTATCGGAGGTAATGTCGAATCAACGAACCGCCACGATTGCATGATTACCATTTCGTGGGTCAAATAGATCGAGTAAGAGAAGATCCCGAGAGTGGCGAAGATAGATACCAGGGCCGGCAACTTGAGTTTACTTTTCCATCCACGCTCTGCACTCACTGCTCTGTTGACCAGAATAAAAAAGCCGAGTCCCCACATCGGATGAATGAGAAACCAGCTTAGATTGTGCAACAGCGTATCTTTAGGGACTAAAGGGAGGAGATAAGATGTTGCTGATGCACCGATAATCAATGTGCCGGACAGCCAGATGTTCCGGCACCACCTTGGCAATTGAATCAGACCAAATACCGCCTCCACTCCAATTGCTCCCAGCGCCCAGGTGAACCAATGTGAAGCGGCGGCCTCGGGAACAGGGACACCTGTGCCCGTGGCTAACCAGATGACATGACTCAAAACCAGCCAACCTAGTCGCACGAGCAGACAAATAGCTATCGTTCGCCCCCAGCCCCAGCGTGTACGCAGGAAAAGCAACAGAAAATAGGCGAGATAGAGTTGCTCTTCGATAGCCAGTGTCCAGAAGACTCCGTTAATGCTGTAGCACGTTTTAGGATCAAGATTGTGGAGCATCGCCAAATGCATGGCGACGTCATAGAAGAAGAAATGGCTGAAGTTGATACCCGTGGTGAAAGCGGGCAGCAACACGTAGAACGCCAACGCAATGAGGTAAGGCGGATACAACCGCCGAATTCTTCTCTTCCAGAAAGCGCCAAAACGAATGTCAGCCACCTGGCCCGCGGAGCTTGCTTTGGCCCATTGCAGGTGGATGCAAAATCCGGAGATTACGAAAAACAAAAAGACGCCAATGTATCCAAATGAGCTGCCAAACCTGATCAGATATGCCGGCCAATCAAGCAGACTGCCGGGAACACCACCGACGGGTTGTAGACAATGGTAGAAAACCACGCCGAGTGCGGCGATGCCACGAAGGGCATCTATGCTGCGCAAACGTGTGCCTTGCAAGGCTTGAGTTCGGATTGGGTCCATCTGCGTTTCAGACGTGTCCGGCAAATCCCTAATCACATAAGAGAGCGAAGCACAAATAAAGTGGCCAGGGGGCCACTTTATTTGTGCTTGGAACCTCGCATCGTCATTCGATCAGGCTGAAACCAGCGACCCTACGTCAATGTTGTATTTCCTGATTTTGCTGTAAAGTCGTGGCCGATAAATTCCCAGAAGATTGGCCGCTGCCTGCTTGTTGCCCCCGGTGCGTTGCAGTGTTCGCTCAATCACCAATCTCTCGATGTCTTCAAGCGTCATGTTGGGAGGCACATCCCATCCGGAACTCGCAGACGGTCCTTCCGGCACGGTACCGTTGTCGAAGGGCAGGTCGATTGGCTCAATTCTAGAGTCCTTGGCCAACAACACTGCGCGCTCTATGACGTTTTGCAACTCACGTACATTTCCAGGCCATTGGTGGCCGAACAAACGTTGATAGGCTGCCTGGGAAACACCCGTGATAGATCGTTCATATTTCTGAGCATACATGTGAAGAAAGTGCTCAGTCAAAAGTTGGATGTCCTCGCTTCTTTCACGCAGAGGCGGCACGTGAATCGTGATCGTGGAAATGCGGTAGAAGAGATCATCGCGCAGCAGCCCGTCTCTAATAGCGTCGGCGGGTGGACGATTTGTGGAACAGATGAGACGGAAATCAACGGCGAATGTCTTCTCCGACCCTATCTTTCGGTAACTTCTTTCCTGCAACACCCGCAGCAATTTTGGCTGCAGTTCAACGGGCATCTCGGCGATCTCGTCGAGCATTAACGAACCGCCGGCGGCGTGTTGGACCAGACCTTCCTTATCGGCATGAGCGCCCGTGAAGGCACCCTTCGTGTGACCGAAAAGCTCTGATTCGATCAACTCCTTCGGCAATGCCGCGCAGTTCACCTTGATGAAAGGTTTCTTTGAACGAAGGGAATGGTAGTGAATGGCATTCGCAACCATTTCTTTGCCCGTGCCCGATTCGCCGACGATCAAAACATTAGCGTCGGACTTTGCCACCGATTCAATTGTTTCGTAGATTTGCTGCATTGGCTTTGAGGCGCCAATGATGTTGAAGTATTCAGCCCGAGTCGATAACTGGCGTCGCATGTTTGCGTTTTCAGTAAGCAACTCACGATGCTTCAGAGCGTTTTGAACTCGCAGCTCGAGTTCTTCAAAATCGAAAGGCTTATCAACAAAATCGAATGCCCCGGCTTTTGTGGCCTCGACAGCCTTCGGAGTCGATCCGTGGGCAGTGACTACTATTACTTCCGTACTTGGCCGGGCGTCTTTCATATGACGCATAACTTCCAATCCGTCCATATCGGGAAGATGCAGATCGCAAATCGCTAAGTGGTGACCTCCCTGATCGAATCTTTCGATGGCCTCTCCGCCTGTGGCGGCAGTGTCGACTGTGTAGCCTTCCTCCATTAAATTCAGCTTTAACGAGTCGGCAGTCGATGCCTCGTCGTCCACAATCAATATCCGCACGTTCTTGTTCTCCACCTTTTTCTCCTCTCGCGAAAGGGCTGCACCTTGAGGGCTCATGCTTACTTAATCCAGCTGGGGGTCGTTGAAATTGCAGCGTCCGTTTTTATTCTGAAAGCGGTAGCGTTATGAATAAACTGTTGTTTCTAAGTTCCGCTGAGCCGCCATGAGCTTCGACGATTTTTGCGGCCAGTGACATTCTGATTTCGTCGCTGCCCACAAAAGACCGAAACGGGTCGTGGTCGAGGTGATTCAGTCCCGCCCACTCAATGATAGCGACTGGCGTTGTTCCGGTGGCGCAGCGTCCTATGGAAACCTCAATTGTTTGCAGTTCAGGCTTATCCTGCGGCCCTTTACTAGCCACCACCGAAATCCACTTAAGGGCCTCGGTTAACAACGCCATATCAAATTCACCCAGTAAAGGTCCCGGTTCTGACTCGAACGAGATTCCTTTACCAGCTTCAGTCAGGCTCGAATAGGCTATCTGCATGATCTTTTTCAAATCCACCCTTGCTTGCTTTTTAAGCTCAATCGTCTCACCGCATTTCACAATTGTTGCAAGGTCGTCTGCAGCCCGGTTCAGCCCGCTGATTAACTTGCCGATAGCTTCCAGCTCGTCTTCGGGTCTGTCGCTTTTCTCCATCCTCCTGTGAAGGAACGTGGCATAGAGTTTGAGACCGTTGAGTTGGTTCTTAAGGTCATGGACGATTTGAATTGAGGCTCTTCCGAGGTCCTTAAGGCTGTCGCTATCGTCCGTCATGGACATTAATGGCTTCATTGTGCCTGCTAGTCTCTCTTGGGTCCCAGGAATCACCGCCGGGAGAAAAGGAGCTTTCAGCGCTTTGCAAGTGTACTGATTAAGCCCGGAACACTTGCGTCCCTGTGTTGCGTTTCAGTTCGCGATGTTAACAAAAACCGCCGCCGTATTCTAGTGATACAGTAGAATCAATGACTTATATCGAGTCCAGGGCAAGACCCGGCTGAGGCAACGTAATCCAAAATGAAAGCCCAAAACGACGTGAAGACTGTCTTGTTGGTGGAAGACACAGAAGACAACCGCTTCATGATGAGACGCCTCCTCGAAATGAGTGGGTATCGGGTTGTAGAGGCGCGAAACGGAGAAGAGGCGGTGAAGGTGGCGGAAGAAGAGCAGCCCCAACTGATTCTGATGGACTTAAGCTTGCCGCTCATAGATGGGCTTGCCGCCACCAGACTTATTCGTAGGTTGCCGGCATGCAAACAAACCCCGATTATTGCTGTCTCCGCGCACGATACTGCTGATTTCCATTCAGAAGCTCTGACAGCCGGCTGCAATGGCTATGTTACAAAACCAATCGATTTCGCTGAACTGGAACAGATGATAGAGCAACTGTTGCGATTGCAGAAGGGAAAAGAAGCTTAACTGTTCGCTCCGGCTTTCTGCTTCTTCTCGGAACACTGACTTTTGCTTGGGTTCTAATTAAACATCTCAAAGACCGCCGGAAACCGGGCGGCACAATTGCAAAACAGTATTCACGAATCTACAATCCCAGCCACCATGGCAGGCTCCGACCGACGATTGGAAGCACCGAGTGAGTCACATCGTACAGTGATTATCGTGGTGGCTGTTGCCGCGGCAGTTGTCATTGCGATTTTCTTTTATCTCTTGATGCGTGCAAGTGGGGGCAACACCGCCGAACTCGGTTTGCAGGGTGCTATCAGACCGGGCTCACCTGAGTTTGAACAGTACCGTCCCAGGATTGTTCTCGATGACCCGGAAGCCGAAGAAGCAAAACGTGCCCTCGGTGATACAGTGATGAGCTTGCACACTACGGTCCGCAATTTTACTGGTCGCACTTTGAACGGGCTTGAAGTGAAAGCCGCTGTGATAGATCACCAGGGCAAAGCCGTGAAAGAAAGGACACTCGTTGTCATACCAACCAGGCAACCGGAACTGGAGCCCAACAAGATCATGAAGGTCGCGGTAATGTTGGAAGGAATGTCTGATACCGACGACCGAGCCAACATCAAAATGGAAGTGACTGGGTTTAGGTTTAAGTAGCGTTCGAAGTGTTTTGTAATCAGCCAGATCAGGGAGAGTTTTTCCAGAGCATATCGCAGTTTTCATTTGAATAGGTTTTCTGTCGAAACGTTCCCACCTCCCTTAGAAGTAACGTCGTAAGAATCTTCGCCACGTAACCTCAATCGACAAAGTCGACGTGGCTCGCCAGTTCGGCAATATGCGAATGCAACGCTTGGCCTTCTCATACATGGCAGCTAAATGAAAACCTACAAAACGGCGTGGCGATGGGGGCTTGCTGCCGCCTCTGCAATCATGGTGCTGGCCATTCTGCCCCAGCTTTTATTTTTGTTCGATCGCGGGCGTGAATGGTACGGCGCCAACGCGGCTATGCATCCAGATGAGGTCGCTTACTCCGCATACGTGGCTGCCCTGATTCGCGGACGACCGCGCCGCAACGATCCATACACAGGTCGTGAAGATCGACCTGAGAACCCGGCTTCTGAATCCTTGTTCTCGATCCAAATGGTACCGGCATACATTGCAGCCATGCCGGCCCGTTGGCTGGGTCTTACAGCATCCAATGTATTCATGGTTTTTCCCGCCGTATGCGCGCTGGCAGCATCGCTGGCAATCTTCTGGCTTATCACACTACTCACTCGTGACGAGCGGTTGGGTGCAGCCTCCGTATGGATTATTCTGTGTCTGGGGACGCCTATTGCCGGACAAGGTATCCTGCGTTATGTTCCAAATCTGCCCTATCTTATTCCGCAGTGGTTGTCGAATATAGTCTTGCCGCCTTCGGCGTATCACCTGCCTTTCTTACGCTTTTACGAGCCGGCAATCGCCTTCCCACTATTCTTTGTGCTTTGCATTCTGGTGTGGCTGTCTTTGATGGCGACCAATAGGCGCAGATTAATCCTTGCGGCTGCCGGCGCGGGCGCCATATTTGTACTGCTGGTCTTTTCTTATTTCTATTTATGGACCGCGGCTGCGGCGTGGCTCTCATGTATCAGCGTTCTATGGTTATTGGCGCGTAAGAACGATAGGCGCAAGGCACTAATGATATTCGGTCTGATCGGCGGCATCGGCGTGCCGGCTCTGGCTGCCTACGTCTTTATGTTATCTCATCGCGCAACCACGGTGGATAATGCGCAGGCTCTTGTGTTGACCCACATGCCTGACGTTTTCCGTCTTTCCGAAATCGCTGTACTTGTCGTCTTAGTCCTCCTCATCTGCGGTGCACGTTCACGAAGGTTTCTCTGGAGCGACGGAGGTGTTTTGTTTACCGCGTCAATGGCTCTCACGGTTCTCGTGCTCTTCAATCAGCAAATCGTCACCGGCCGGTCTTTGCAGCCGATTCACTATGAATTGTTTATTGGAAACTACTGCGCACTTACAGCAATTGTTTTGACAGCGTCTCTATGGTGGCGCCACCCGGCCCGCAGGCTGCTCACAAACAGGCGCTTGGCGACGTTGGCTGTGATTGCACTCTTGTGGGGTAGTTGTGAAGTCTGGCTAGCGGCAAGTCTAAATCTGGATCGTAATCGAGCCGTAGACGAATTGCGGGCGGTTGGCAATCGCCTCGAGGCGTTGGCAAATGCGGATGGTACTTTGCAGGCGGCGAGAAACGGGGAAGCGATCCCGGTAGTTTTGGTGTCGGATCTGGCCCTGGCTGATCGACTGCCCACTGATGCGCCCCAAGCTGTTTTATGGGCTCCGCGTATGCTGATATATCCCGGAGTTGCTGAAAGCGAAAATCGAGAGCGTTTCTTCCAGCAACTTTACTACCTTGGCTATGACCAGCCTAAAATGATGAAGGAGTTTGATCGACTTGACTGGAACTTTTATGCTGGCATGTTCCCCTACTATCGTTTGAGCCGCGCAGTAAGCGGCAGTTCGAGCCTGATCTTTCCCGATGAGATCCGAGCCCAGGTTCGAAGCTATCTGTCTTATTCCCAATCTTTCAACCAGGAGCGTGCAACCCGTCCGTTATTGTCTTATTTAGTGTTGCCCGAGAACAACCAACCCGATTATTCAAATCTGGATCGCTGGTACCAACGCGATGCGGGAGAGCCGATCGGCAGGTTTGTACTCTACAGGCTCAAATTGCGGGATTGAGTGTCTTTGCAGAACAGTGAGCGTAGCGACCTTGGTCGTCAGACACAACCGCGGGCTGAGCCTGACCAAGAGACCCGCTAAAGAACTCTCTGAAAACTCCGAAATCCACCAACGGAAAGTTGGTGGATTGTTCAAATCCTGCCTCCGGAACAAGACGGGCAAAGCGCATTCAAAGTTGAGTTCTGTTCATGTGCACAAATACGCCGACGAATAGGTTGGATCTGAAACAACCCCCAACTCCCCATTGGGGAATTCTGATCCATCGCCTTTCTCTTGGTAGGTCGGATCTGAGAAATCCCCCAACTTGCCATTGGGGGATTTCGGAGTTCTCGCAACGTCTACCTTTCGCGGTTCCGCAATTTAGTTGATCTGAATGTTACGGCAGCTTATCGGGTTCATCCACAAAGAGCTCTTCAAGGGTCTGCCTTACAGGCAGGACTGACACCAGTTTCCCCCCGGTCTTTCTAAGGCCGCCAATTACTATGTCGACGTCGCTCTCATCAGGAACCTGAATGCGAAGTCCACTCGCAGTCTGGGTTACAACAATTCCGTCTGCCATCGGCAGGTGGCCCGACAGCGTTTCCATGTCTGTGCCGCTCGCAACAACCTCTACCAAATTGTTATCGCCTGAACGTTGACGAAGTTCGTCGAGATGTCCGATGTGCGCAAGTCTGCCGTGCTTCAGAATGGCCACGCGGTCGCAAAGGACTTCAATATCGGAAAGGATGTGAGAGCACATGAAAACTGTTTTGCCTTCCAGCCGAAGGGAGGCAATTAGATCGCGCACTTCACGCCGGCCAATGGGATCCAGACCACTCATGGGCTCGTCGAGAAATACTACTTCCGGATCGTTGATGATCGCCTGGGCCAAGCCAACGCGCTGCAGCATCCCTTTGGAGAATTTTCTAAGTTGGGTGTTCCATCTCTTTTCATCCAGGTGGACACGGTCTAACAGATCTCGAGCGCGTTTCTTACGTTCGCTTTTGACACAGCCGAAAAGCTCCGCGGAGTATTCAAGAAATTCGCGCGCGGTCAGATAGTCATAGAAATAAGGGTTCTCAGGCAGGTAACCAATCCTTTGGTGCATTGCGACATCGGCAATGTCGCGACCCAAAATGCGAGCACTCCCCGACGTGGGATAGATGAGGCGCATCAGGAGCTTTAGCGTAGTCGTTTTGCCGGCGCCGTTAGCACCGAGAAAGCCGAAGATCTCCCCCTGCTTGACCGATAGCGAAAGGCCATCGAGCGCCCGCACCTTGCGCTTGCGCCAGAAGCCGACCTCATAGTCTTTCGTTAGTTTCTCGATTTCTACTATTGGCATGATTTTGTTCGATCGGACTTATTTACCAGGCACCTGAGATGTGGGATCGAGATCAACATCGCAGCCGTCTTTAACGAGGCTGTAGGGCGTTCCAGCTGGATCGAGCGGGGCGCCGGAAGCATCTACGGAGAAATGTAACGTTCGTATGAGAGGACTGATTTCTCGCCAGGATGAAAGGCACCGTCCCGTCTTATTTGCATAGGCAGTTAACAACTTGCGCAAAATGTCTCGTTGGTCAAACG
>WNFY01002458.1_pt1 | contig 45175 bp, 28 predicted proteins | sample 5400091 | NCBI WGS metagenome assembly WNFY01 (sample SAMN13153364, study PRJNA577476) | soil metagenome | isolation source: 60 cm soil or saprolite under grassland replicate 1 | place: USA:California | collected 2016-06-15 | reverse complement strand
GGATCATCATGATGGGCTGAAGTAATGGAAGAGCCTGCGATAGAGAAGTGATATGTTTCTCCCGCTTTGATTGTTTTGGAAAATTTCATCAGGTGCATGTTGTTGTCCCACATCTCATGAATTACTTTTGGTTCGCTTCCATGCGCTTCATTAAATAAAAAAGTACTGGAAGCGCACATCAGTAATTTCCCGGTAGGACTTTTTGCAGATGAAGTGAGCAAACTTATTACAACATGCGGACGATCAATTTCATTGTAATAATTCTGCACATCCCGTAATGCATCAGGCGCTTCCATAACACTAGCTCCGGTAATGCCGATATCTTTTTTTGCGGTGATGCTTATATCCATCAACACTGTAAAGGGTAAATGACGCAAAGAATAATAAGTATACTGAACAGTTGCTTTATCACCATAATCAAACGAAGTGGTGAATGCTGCGTGATGCATATCTAATTGCTGCTGAAAGTTTGAAATATTTTTTGCATCTACACGCTTGCCATCAATATCAAGATACATATTGAGCAAATTAAAGCTGCGCAAAAAATTACTTACTCTTCCGCGGCCATATAAATCGTAAGCGCCAGCAAGAACAACATCTTTTACTTTAAATGGATCGGGAGACGAAACAATGCCAATCATTCCATTGGCAACGGTGACGCCATAATAGTTGGAAGGATCAATTTTGTTTGCTTTAATGATCCATTGATCTTGTGAGAATATATTTTTTGATAAGCCCATAAAAAAAATATACAAGATAAAAGGCAAAAGGCTCAAGCGTTTCTTCATATAGCAGTTGATTTAATTGGAGACTTGCTAATATACATAAATAGAGAATGACTATTTGTTGAATTGATAAATTGTTGAATGGTTAGTATTATAATCTACTAAATTTTTATTTTAACATACACGGGAGTATATACAAGAAAGAAGTTGAATACTGATTATAGATTAGCGCATAAAAAATCTTTCAAAACATTATAAGGGTTTAATGGAATATATAAATAATTTTTAAAAGTTGCATTAAACAAAAAACTTTTTTTGATTATTGTTATTTTGCGCCTTCAGAATTTTATGTATGAAGAAATGGTTAATTGGATTATTTATTCTCGCTACATTATTGCTGTTAACTGCCTATATTGTTATTCCCGCTAAACTTACTATTTCAAGTATTACATTAATGAAAGCTAATCCCCGTAGTGCTTACAGGTGTTTAACAGATACTACTAAATGGGAAAAATTATTTGGAAACAGTGTGGGTAAAAATACTTTCCAATATAAGAATACGGTATATAAGGTAAATAAAAAACTGTTTGAAGGTATTGAAGTGTTGATGGAAGACAAAAATTTATCAATAACAAGCCTCGTTAAAATTCTTTCATTAAACAGAGACTCTTCGATAATTAGCTGGAGCGCGCCGATTGAAAATAGTGCAAATCCTTTTAAAAAAATAGAGCAGTATTTCGTTGCACATTCACTTAAGAACAATATGAACAGTGTGCTTGATAATATGAAAACATTTATGGAGAAAGAAGAAAATGTTTACGGAATAAATGTGCAACAAACAAAAGTAAAGGATACATTGCTTGTTTCTACCAAAACTGTTTTAAAAAATTATCCTTCTGTTGAAAATATTTATAGTTTAATAACTGTTTTAAAAAATTATATAAAAGCAAACCATGCAAAAGAAACAGATTATCCCATGCTGAGTATTACAACATCAGATAGCATGAATTTTGAAGCGAAGGTTGCTATACCAGTAAATAAACTTCTAAATGATAGTGGAGTAATTCTACAGAAAATGATGGTGCCAGGAAAGATACTTGTTACAGAAGTGAATGGAGGTCCTTATATTATAACAAAAGCATTTAATAGTTTGGAAAATTTTGTGCAAGATCATCAATTTATGTCACCTGCTATTCCTTTTGAATCTTTAGTTACAAACAGGTTGAACGAAAAAGATACAACAAAATGGGTAACTAAAATTTATTACCCGATATATTAAAATAAATTACCAGAATTAAAGTACATGTAATTTTTTATTTCAAAGAATACATCATAAATAGAATTACTTAATCAAACTTTATTTTAAATCTTCCGTTATTAATTGCTACTTCAACTCCATTCTTTGCAGGAACACTACCGCTAAATCTTCCTTCTACAATGCGGGTTGAATATTCATACTTATCAATTGTTAAAGAAAAAGTTCCCAGCTTATTTGTCATAAAAATATCTGAAAGTGTTACATTATCATAATACTCAAAGATCACTTGGGTTGAAGTAATATTCGATTTATCACCATTCAAAGTGTCATTACTTAAATAAACAGTCATTACCAAACCTGTATCTATCGAACATGCAGATGGACCAAAAAATGTAAAACCTGTTTGTTCCGGTGATATTATAGCTCTTGTTGTATTCCCGCATAAAAAAGAACCATCATATTTAAAATCCCATGTTGAAAGTAAAGGTTCACTTGTGTTTTCACATTCAGCACAAACTGGAAATTTAATTGCAGGTTTTGAAACAGTATCAGAAGGTATTGAGCCATACGTAGTATCCTGTGCAGGTCCTCCTTCATAACTGTATTCCTTTATACAACCAGAAAAACCTGCTTGAAGGCACAAAAGAAGAAATGTGCAAATAATATAAAACAATTGACGAAGCATACCATTTAAATTGCAGGTTTTGTTTGATTCTTATGAAAAGTTTTTGAAGAGAAATATATTATTTAAAGATACAAAAGACGCCTTGATGAAGAGCGCAATTTTTTATGAAATTGTGTATCCCGGTACGGAAAAGCGGGACCGTTATTACTTTTGAATCTCTTATAACAGACAGATTAGAAGGGATACAATAAAGTGGATGTCTAATTATTACCCGATATATAGATTCTCTGAATTAAATAGGTGCAATTTTATTTGAACTTTATAACAACAGTACTATCGTTGTTTCTGGCAATGATATATGCCTGCTGCTTTGAAACGATAATCGGTTTTATATGTCTTGCCTGACCTTCTATTTGCAAGCCGTTAATATTTTGATAGACAAACGAATCCTTCCCTTTATTGAGTAACAGCGTTCCAAAATCTGCATCATATCTCCCCATTTCAATATTGTTCTCATAGAAATTTCCTACCAGTAATATATCAGATAAATTATCATTATTTGCATTTACAATAACTGCATCTTTAAAGGGAGATAATTGCGCCTCCCATGGCATAGCTTCAACATCAAAATTTAAATTCCCTTTGTTGATAAGAATTGAATTGGCAAAATAGTTTGCCGTTTCTTTATTAGCAAATGGCAATTCATGTCCGTTTAAATAGTAAGTAAGCAGTTGCTCCTTTTTTCCGTTGTCATCAAAGTCGTTATAATACAATTTAACGGGTTCCTTATCTGAAGCTTTAAGACGACTATTTAATCCAAGATTGCCTGCCACAAGATCAATGTCGCCATCGTTATCAATATCAGAGGGCAAAACAAAATTCCACCAGCCTTTTTTATCGGTCAATTCCTTTTTAGCAAAAGTTCCTTTGTTGTTAATGAATGCTGTAATGCTTCCCCATTCCAAAGAAAGAAGCAGGTCTTTGTCTCCATCTTTATCTATATCAAACCATTGCGCTGATGTAACAAAACCAACCTGTGACAAATCTTTTGCATATTTCTGTGTAACATCTTTGAATTTACCTGTGCCATCATTCATCAAAAGATATGATCGCGGAATTTGTCCATAATCCCATGGCACTGCTCTTGCTCCTATGAACAGATCAACAAAACCATCGCCGTTAAAATCATAGGGCACCGTACATGATGCCGTTAAATATATTGAATCAAAAGCATTATTCAGCTTACTAAAGTTTGCTTTACCATCATTTAAATAAACACGTGGTTGCAAGTGTACATCGGTTCCAAAATATTCATTGCCACCGCTCGCTACAATAAGATCAACATTGCCGTCATTATTCACATCTGCAAAACATGCATCAACATCTTCGTACACACTATCATTTTCAATATCAGGTTGTTTTGTTTTCCTGAAAATGCCCGACGGTTGCTGCAAAAAAATTATACTTTTTTTTCTTTTTGATGAGCCGATGAATACATCATCGAGTCCATCATGATTTATATCCGCGACAGCAAGAGCCGGACCTTCCGTTGAAACCATATGAGGAATCAATGGTTCCCGGTCGAACTCATTAAATAAGTTTTCTTCATGCTTGTATAAAAGGTTTACCTTATGAGTAATATCTGACATCGGCTTCGAAGGATTTTTCCAATGGGTATTAAGCTCTTTATAATCAAATTTTGGAAGGCGTTTTTTATATGAAACAGTTAAGTGTACAGTATTGTGGGGCAGTTGTATGTGCTGGTATGAATTATCAGGCCAAACAAGTAAAATTGAATCCACTTTTGTTTTTCTCAATCCAATATGCACAGGGATTTCCATGCTGGACATAAAACCTCTTACAGCATACTTCTCATAAGTGCGAATGCTTGTGTCTGCAAAAACAATCACTTTGCTTCCAACTGCATTAATGTTGCCGGCAGATCCATGTAATTTTAATTGAAGGAAAGAATGATCGTTGCTGTCAATTGTTTTGTTCTGATATAACAGCGCTGCTTCATCAATATTATTTACTACAATATCAGGATCACCATCATTATCAAAATCTGCATACACAGCTCCATTCGAATAAGTAGTACTATCTCCTTTTATTGCATTGCTTAAATCTTTGAAAGAAGCATTGCCTGTATTCTTAAAAAATTTATTGGGTAATTTTATTTGCGGAAAATTTTCTATTAATGCCATATCTTTTTCGTTCAAACTTCCTTTCTGAATTCTTCGCTGAATGGTGTCATTAGAGATATAGCTGAGATAATCAATATCATTTAACCTTTTCGGTATTCCGTTTGAGACAAAAAGATCTTTCAATCCGTCATTATCAAAATCCACCCCCAATGGCGACCATGACCAATCCGTTGCTGCCACACCTGCATACAAGCCAATTTCACTAAACATTCCATTACCCTTGTTGAGTTGAAGATTGTTGCGGGAGTACTGATAATTATAACCGTACTGAATTTTCAAATTGAATACATCATAAGAATTTCCTCCTAACGATCTTTTTAAAATATATGGATCGGAGGAAAGCATATCTAAAGAAATTATTTCAGGTAAACCATCATTATTAATATCTGCTGCATCTACACCCATTGTAAACTGACTTGTATGCATGATGTGATCATTCAGCACTTCTTTGAATGTACCATTGCGCTGATTGATGTACAGATAATCATTCTCATGAAAATCGTTGCCCACATAAATATCCGGATAACCATCAAGGTTAATATCACTTATAACAACACCTAATCCATATCCAATGGCAGAGCTGTTAATATTGGTTTGTTTCGTTACATCGGTAAAATGATTTCCATCATTACGATAAATTCTGTCGCCGGATAACGAATCATACGTACCTAAAAAATTTTTACGCTCTGCAAAATTCCCGGTTTGATGAACAGTATGATTCAGCAAAAACATGTCAAGATCGCCATCCATATCATAATCGAGGAAAGCGGCCTGTGTACTAAAACCGGAAAAATCCAAACCATATTCATGCGCTTTATTAACGTAAAAAGGAACTCCATTTTTATCAATTCCCTGGCAAATAAGCAATTGATTTTTACTTTGCAGTTTTTCATAATTACCAACTCTGCATACATAAATATCCAGTAAACCATCGTTGTTAATATCAACAACAGAAACACCAGTTGACCAGCCTCCGTCGTTTTCAATTTTTGCTTCGCTTGTTACATCTTTAAAATGCAGGTTACCTATATTCAGAAAGAGTTTATTTTGTCCCTGATTCGCGGCAAAAAAAAGATCAATCAAACCGTCGTTGTTAAAATCGCCTGCACCTATTCCTGCACCGTTATAGAAATACATATAATCGAGTACATTAAAACTCGAGTCAGGATGAAGTTGATTGTTAAAAGTTAAACCTGTTCTGCTGCTATCGAGTACTTCAAACAAAGGTGGTCCTTCAAACGATATATTATTTTGTTTATCTCCACAACCAACAATTAACAGTGTAAGAATAATCACTTGAATTTTTATGAGCCCGGCGATATAACCCTGCTGTAGCACCTCTTGCGTCGCACTCTTTAACTGCTGAAGCTTTATGCAGCAAAAACGAAGAACATTGTAATGTTGGCATTCGCTGTAAAAATATGATTGAAATATTTTACCGCCTCTTTCTTTAACAGGCTGCGAAAATTCTTTTGATCTTTTTTTCATGAAAGAAAATAATTACTCCAATCTTAAAATATAATCATATGATCAAACATATTTATCGTCATGAGTTTTATTGTCGCTTTCTTTCAAGTGCGACACAAGGAACGATGCCATTAATTCTGCAGCCGGTTTTAGAAAATTATTTTACAAATACTTACCAGTGATAATTTCTAAGGTTCTTTAGAGTTTGATGGGCTTTTTTAATTATTGTTTAACTTATACAAAAGAGGATATTCATTATTCTGTAAAATGAGAATATATGTTCCCTCTTTATTTTTAATTTCTTTGACATCTCTTATTTGTCCAGTTAATTGAAGACCTGATTTTGAGGGATCAAGAGGTGTGAAATTTCCTTCTCCGTCATTAATAAGAATGGTTCCGAAACTTGCATCAAGCCTACCAAACTGAGGCTGAAAATCGAATTTATTACCCCCTAAGATAAGATCTGTTTTACCGTCATTATTTACATCTGTACAAAGTATTGCGTTTACACTTGAAAACTGAACCATCTGAGGCAAAGTTTTAACTTCAAACTTTCCATTGCCTTTGTTTATTGCAATACATGAAGCAGGATAATTAAAAATTTTGGTATCGGTCTGCTGCAAAATATTTTCCGGAAATAATTCCTGAATAGATTTCTTTGCAAAATCCCCGTAGCGCAAATTTTCTTTACGCAAAGATGTAATTTGGTCTGTAATATCTTTCTTAAGAAATACAGTTACATCCTTTCCATTTACGGTACGGGTAATTATCTTATCGGTAGTGCCATTATTATCAAGATCGCCTATCCACATTTTTACCGGGCTATCAAAATTTGGACGCAGGTAAAAATTTTCTCCAATGTTCCCGAGTATCAGATCAGTTTTACCATCTCCATTAATATCAGCTGCTGCAATTGTTTGCCACCAGCCAAATAAATTATCGAGGTTTGTTTTTACCTCTACAAAATGATCACCTTCAAAAGTAAAAACATGAGGCGTCATCCATTCACCTGTAATTACGAGATCTTCTTTTTTATCTCCCGTAACATCAGCCCACACTGCTCCTGTAACTAAACCAATATTTTCTATGTCTTTGTTTTTTGTTTTTGCTATATCTGTAAAATGTCCTTTACCATCGTTGATGTAGATGTAACTTGCCGGTGATGGTCCATAATTTTCGGGAACACTTCTGCTACCAACAAAAAGATCTGTATCTCCGTCTTTATCAAAATCTGCTGCAATAACAACAGCATTATTCATTCCGCTTCTTGGGAAAGCTTTTGAATCGAGTTCAAAATTGCCTTTGCCATCACTTCTGTATAACCTGTTTTCAAATTCCACGCTTCCGGGGGAATGATTGTTACCACCAGAACCAACAAAAAGATCGAGATCACCATCACCATCACAATCAAAGAATGTACAGGCAATATCTTCAAAAGCGGCATACTTAGTAAAATCAGGTTCATCTTTTTTTGTAAAACCTTCCGGAGTTTGTATATATAATTGTCCCGGCTCATTAGCAGCACCACCGATAAAAATATCCAGAAGACCATCTCCGTTTACATCTCCTATTGCAGCTTTTGGTCCTTCTTTAGAAACCATCATAGGAATAAGACGATCTGTATAAAAGTCAATATAATCATCTTCTTTGTGTTTATCGAAGTTTTGTTTAACAGGAGTAAGTACCGCTTTTACATTAATTGATGCAGTGTCTGAAACATTATTCAATTTGATAGATGGAACATCTTGCTGTTTTATTATAAGTACTGTATCAATTGGAGGATGATTGATTTTAGTAACAGACAGATCGGGCCAAATTACGATCATCGAATCTGGTTTTTTATTTCCCAAACCAATGATCGTTTTATAATCAACAGATGATTGAAAGCCGCGACTGGGCATTATTTCACGGCTCATAATTTGGTTACCTGTATAAATTTTTATTAAGCTGCCGATCGCAAAAGTATTTTTTCCTTTTCCTTTTAGGAGAACTCCAATAAAATTATTCTTATTAAGCTCGCGACTGTTATTTTTATAAGCAAATGCTTTCTGATTCACATTATTTACGACAAGGTCAAGGTCTCCATCATTATCCAGGTCACCATTTTGCAAAAAAATCAATGAAATCCTGGTTTGTTACATCGTGATTAATTCCATTGCAAACATATAGGTCAGAATAGCCATCGTTATCGGCGTCAAAGAATAATCCACCCCAACTCCAGTCGGAAGCAGAAATACCACTGTAATTAGCTATTTCCATAAATCTTCCATTCTTATTATTTAACTGGAGTGTATTCTGGCTAAACTGGTGGTAAAAGCCAGAGTTCTCTTTTAGCCGGTACACGTCGATATTTTCAAAAGAAGTAGTCGTTTTAAGACGATATTCATCGGAGGGCAACATATCTGTAGTAAAAAGATCAGGGTATCCGTCATTATTAACATCTGCGAGATCTGCCCCCATAGAAGACAGACTTACATGCTGCATACAATTTTCCAATTCATCTTTAAAAGTTCCATCTTTCTGATTGATATATAAATAATCTCTTTCGAAAAAATCATTGGAAACATACACATCTGGATAATTGTCGCCGTTCACATCTCCTACTGTTACACCTAAACCAAAACTTATAAGGCTTCCATGAATCCCTGCTTTTTCACTTACATCTGTAAATTTTCCATTATCATTTCTATACAAATGATCTCCGCCCCCCTTAAGAAAATCAGCAACTGGCCAATCTCTAGCTCGTACCTCACGATGATTCGCATAATTCAAAGTGTTTACCGGAATAAAACTGTTATTGAGGATAAAACAATCAAGATCACCATCAAGATCATAATCAAAGAAAGCAGCATGAGTTGTATAACCACCTTTATTGGTTAAACCATATTCTTTAGCTGAATCTGTAAAAGTAAGATTATGATTATTGATATATAATTTACATTCAGGAATTTTACTATTTATGTACCCTGCATTACATACAAATATATCAAGCCATCCATCACCATTCACGTCGGCTATCACCACTCCCGTACTCCATTCATCAGGATGAAAAATTCCGGCAGTAGATGAGATGTCTTCAAATTTAAAATTGCCTTTATTGAGATATAGTTTATTCCCGCTCATGTTGGAGGTAAAAAAAACATCTGCAAGTCCATCATTATTTATGTCCCCAATAGCTACACCTCCTCCATTATAGAAGTTGCGATAGGTAAGGATATTAAAATCTTTAGTATCTCTTACTTCATTCGAAAAATTTATGTTGGTATTTTGCTGTAACTGAAACAACAAAGAATTTGATTTCTTACTGTTACAAGCGTCAAAAAGAAGGGCAGAAATAATTATTAATATTGAAACGGTAGCAATAGTAAATTTCATATTTTGAACCAAATTTTCAATTGAGTTTTATACTCAATTATACAATCTTCAGTTACGTGCACAAAAAACAATAACCTTATTTATTATTTGTCTTTTGTCTAAAAATGTAAAACTCGTATAAAGTTTAAAACTAAAAAAAGGTCATCATACAATGACCTTTTCATTAAAAGATACTTACAAATTAACTGCTTATTAGTAACCTGCGTTCTGAACCAGATTGGGATTAACGGCTATCTGACTACTTGGTATTGGGAATAATAAATATTTTGGATCATCTGTAGGTTTCTCCTGCCATGGCTGCAAATATTTTCCAAAGCGAATTAAATCTTGTCTTCTCCAACCTTCCCAATACATTTCTCTTCCTCTTTCATCCAACAAATTATCTAAAGTAACAGAACCAAGGGCTGATACACCACGAGCGGTTCTGACAGTGTTAACAACAGTTAATGCATCGGCATCTTTACCCGTTCTTAGCAATGCCTCTGCCTTCATTAATAACACATCTGCGTATCTGAACAATGCCCAGTCATTATTATTCTGACTATTGTAATTTGCGTAATCATAAGGATATTTATCCGCTCTTATCCCGGTTATTTCTAGGTCATCGCCGGTTTCCCTCAGATGGACTTCCCGTGTAAAAATTAATGGGTGACCTTTTCTGTCCTGTAATGCTGCGTCAGTTGTTAAATTATATTGTTGACCTGCAAGAAAACCGACATTTATCCTATGCCCGGGATTAGGACGAGATCCGGGATAAACGTAATATTGACCTAATCTTTCATCATTTGCATCAAACTTGTCGTAAAAATCGGATAACGTTGCAAAACCGTTCCATCCGCCAGGATCCATATTATAGTGTGCTATTTGAAACCATGTGCCCTGAATATTTTGACCCCGATCACCGTTTTGATTATAAAAAGTGAAAATATTCTCTGTAGAGATTGCATCATTATTTGGAGCAAAATTGTTAAAATAAGTACTGCTCGCTACGGCATATTTACCGCTGGCAGTAATTTGGTCAGCAAGTGTAATAACCTGATCCATATCACCTGCAGCAAAAGATGGATTGGCGGGATCCGCAAATACACCCTTATTTAAATATACCTTCATCAGCAAAGCTCTTGCAGCATTTTTGTTTGCCACATAAGCAGGGCCGGCATCAGGAAGATCATTCATAGCAGTGTTTAATTCACTGATAATAAAATCAGTTGCATCAGTTCCTTTGAGGGTTGTAGGGTCTATTTTGTAATCCGTCAAATTTTCTCGGTACGGAACCTGACCCCAACCGTCTAATACTCCAAACATACTTAAAGCGCGAATAAACCTTGCCTCGGCGGCTTGTTGCGCATTTGGATTGAATTGCAAAACATTTGATGCCGCAAATTGGGCACCTAACAAATCACTAAATGCACCACTAATAGCACTATGATCAGCATTCCATGTATGAGCGTGTAATGCTCTCCAATTACCATTATCGTCCCAATCAGGACCACGTGTAGGCGCAATTATTTCATCTGAGGTTTGCTCCTGTAATTGCCAGAAATTTCCTGTTTCGAATGTGCCACTAACAGAATTATATGCATTGATTAATAAATCACCGGGACTAACGCCACCGGAATTATTCTCAGAGAGCTCACCTCTGAATGTTTCATCCAGCTTTGTGCAGGAGAAGAAAATTATATTTAGAAATAAAAGGAGGAATATTTTACTATGTTTCATAAAATAGGTTTTTAGAGAGATTACAGTGAAAAGTTTACACCTAAAATGATTGTTCTTGCAGAGGGATATGGGATATATTCAATACCCAAAGAAGGAATTCCCTGATTTGACCCATCCGTATTTACTTCGGGATCAAAACCTGTATAATTTGTGAGAATAAATAGGTTTTGACCGGTAACAGAAATATTTAAATTCCTGATGATGTTTCTTATATTACCTATTCTGTAACTAAGCGTTGCATTAGCCATCTTAACATAATTTCCCTTTTCCAAATAACGGTTAGAGGGAGCAGGGGCATCGGAAACAGCTTCCTGAACTCCTGCAGTAAGTATACTTTTAGCAACATTCCTGTTTCCGAGATTACCAATTCCTAATACAGTTGCGGCTGTATTGTTGAATATATATTGACCGAAAGCACCATTCATATTTATAATAGCCGAAAATTTCTTATAAGTAACATCTGTTGATATCCCCAACAAAGTTTTGGGATTAGGGCTACCTAAATAAAACTTGTTAGCAGCAGGATCTCCGCCCTTATAAATACTTTGACCTGTTGTTTTATCAATTCCTTCCCATATTGCGAGATACCATACATCCAAAGGTTGTCCGCTAATTACTCTCTGTCCATATACATCTGAAAAACCTTGTCCTCTCAGTACCCCCGTTTCATAGAAACCAACTAAGCCCTTAACAGTATTTGTAAGAAAAGTAGCATTGCCCGTGATATTCCATGTTAAATCTTTTTGCCTGATTATGCCTCCGGTCAATGATACTTCCAATCCTTTATTTAAAACATACCCAGGCAAATTAACCCAAATCTTTCCTGTCGGTGCCGGTTGAGCAAGCGTTCTTTCAAATAAAACATCGGTAGTTTTTTTATAAAAATAGTCTACTATTGCAGTTAACCTGTTATTAAAAATGGTAAAATCAACTCCCCCATCTGTAGTTGTAGAAGTTTCCCATTTCAAATCCGGATTACCGTAATTAGAACGTGAGATAGTTTGCTGGTCCAATGAAAAACGATTTAAAGATGCGCCGGAAGGAAATTCCTGGTTACCTGTTTTACCCCATGTGAATCTCAATTTCAGGTTGTTGATAAAATGGTTATTTGCCATAAAGCTTTCCTTTGAAACATTCCATGCTATACCCGCAGAGGGGAAATAACCATACTTATTATTTTCTCCAAATTTTGTTGATCCATCCGCCCTGATTGTGCCTGTTAGTAAGTATTTGTCTTTATAATTCAAAATAGCACGCCCAAAAAAAGATTGCAGTTCCGTTGTAGGTGAGGCATAAGACCAAATTGATCTATCTGACTGACTGGAATACTGGAGAATATTGTAATAATCCAATCCAACATTTTGAAAATCATATCCCTGTTCAAAATTATATCTGGAATCATAAGTCAGCCATTCATGACCAATTACTGCATTTACATTGAGAGAAGAAGTAACTTGTTTATTAAAATTCAGCGTATTAGTAATCTGCGAATTGGTTTGTTCATCATTACCGATGAAAGCAACTCCGCGGTCCTGAATACCCTGTAAATTTAAAAGGCGGTTTCCCATTCCTTTTCTTATTCCAACCTGCCGGTTTACGCTGTATATGAATTTATATTCCAAATCCTTTGTTATCTTGTAGGAAGGAGATATGCTTGCTAAAACCGTAGTTACATTTGCCCGGTCTTTATAATATTCTAAGGATGCCAAAGGGTTAATAGTAGTCCCGCCTAAATAAACAATACTGTCCCCAATCTTTGTGGGCAAGGTAGGATTCCATTGCAATGCCTGGGCTACTACGTTACCGGTAAAACCAACATAAGAAGAAACAGGAGCTATAATTTCATTGGTTTGAGTAACCAGGACATTTATATCTAATCCCAATTTCTTGCTATCGAGAAACTTAAAACTACTGTTTAAATTAGCTGTAAATTTCTTAAGGTCAGAAGTTTGAATAATACCCTCCTGATCAAGATAACCTGCGGAAATACGGTATCTTCCATTTTCATTTCCACCACCCATAGCAACATTGTAGTTTTGCGTTATTGCAGTTCGGGTGATATCATCCCATGCATCCGAACTTTTACCATAATCCCCACCAGTTAAACCATAGTCTTTTAAAGCCTGCCTGTATTCATCACCATTTAAAACTTCCAGTTTCTTTAAAACATTAGAAATACCGGAAGAAGCAGATATATCTAATTGTGGAACTCCTGATTGCCCTCGCTTTGTAGTTATCATCACTACGCCATTCGCACCTCTTGAACCATATATTGCGGTAGCAGAAGCATCCTTCAAAATTTCTATGCTGGCTATATCATTAGGATTAATAAAATTAAGCGGATTACCAGGATCGCTTCCAAAGTCACCTCCACTTGCTCCGGGACGGGCAGATCCTCCTGATAAAGGAACCCCATCTACCACAAACAATGGTTGATTACCAGATCTGATGGAAGATGTACCACGAATTCTTATCGTGGTTGAACCACCAGGTTGACCCATATTGTTAATTACCATTACGCCAGCCGCTTTACCTTGTATCAACTGATCAGGAGCAGTAATTACACCTTTATTAAAATCTCTTTCCTTAACAGTTGTAACAGATCCTGTAAGATCCTTTCTGCGGGCAGTGCCATAACCTACCACTACCACATCAGTTAAAGATTGGCTTTCAGGATTTAATGTAACAGTAACATCCGTTGAATTGGAAATATCTACTTCCTTACTGGTGTACCCAACGTAGGAAATCACCAATGTCGAAGTAGAATTTGGCACAGCTAACTTAAATGCTCCTGTCGCATCAGTTGAAGTACCGGTTTTTGTGCCTTTTGCAAGAACTGATGCTCCGGATACAATGGTTGCAAGGCAAGCATAAATAATGGGCATAAGAGTAAAACTCTAAGCAATCGAATGGTTGTATTCATAATTAACAAGCAGTTTAATATTTGTTAAAAGTATGTAATCTGTGTAAATGTTACACGTTTTATCAAAAAAAAATTTTATACCTTTTTTATGATAAATTTTATCTTCTTTAAAAAGACAACAATTTTTATAATTAGCTGCGTATTTTTATAAATGATTAAGTTTCAAAAAAAGTTTACCGGTGTCGTGAGGTTAAATTATTAATTTTCAATTATCGTTTTATATCATTGTAAATCTGGTGATCGTTATGTTCCTTAACCTTTTTAAAAAAGGTTTTTGTATTATTAACCTGTGCATCCATCTTGTTTCTTTTCTTATTTAAAGCAGTTAAAGTACTATCAAAATTTAATTCTTATTCCTGAAGTAAAATATATAATTCATCTTATCAAAGTAACATACCCCTTTTCGGTGAATGTTTTTCTGCCATCAAGGGATTTCATTACAATTATATACACATACGTGCCGATTGATGCCTGGTATTCCCCGTTCATGCCATTCCATCCCTCACTGATATTTTGAGTTGCAAATACTTTTTGTCCCCAGCGATTGAAAATAGTGAAGCTTATTAAACGGTTATAGTTTTGCTTTGGTACCCTGAACCAGTCGTTGAGTCCATCACCGTTTGGTGTAAAAGCGTCGGGCATGTAAATTTCGAATTCGCAACTTTTCAGAACTTGCACTGTATCTGTTTTTATACCGCACATATTGCTCACAGTAACGCTGTACGTGCCAGGCTGTTTCACAACATATATCGGACTGTTTGTGGTTATACCGTTCCATACATAATTCATGTATCCTGATTGTGTTTTTAATACCACAGAATCCTTGCTTCCAAAGCACGTGTCGGCTCCAAGACTAACTTTTGGTGTAAAAGAGAAATTGATGTTATAATATACAATACTGTCGCAACCTTTCGTCGTTTTGTATGTGATGGTATATGTTCCGGAAGTTTTTACAATATCATTATTTGGCAATGTATACGCACCAACATTACAAAGGTTAACCGCGTTAGCCGTATCAGTAACGTCGCTGCAACATGCGATACGACAGACATTATTTCCCTTAATAAAGTAATTATAAATACCCAACGGAACATCACTCCACTTAGCAGCACTCTTTTCGTAAATTAAATTTAAATTTTGCATGAAGTACGAAGAAACAACATCTTTTGCTGTTACAGTAAATTGACTTTCAACACAGGGCGCATTACCTGACATATCTGTTTTAACAAGCTTTGGGTCTTTACTTCCGCCATTATTGGTGAAAGAAAAGAAATAAAAGCCGTAATCAGTGCTTAGAACACATTTTGTTGCCTGGCCTCTGCCTATTGCTGCATACCCTTTTTGCCATAAAATATCTCCATTGAAATTGGTGTTCATCATATAGGGTGAATCACCATCGTCCATAAGAATTACGCGATCCCCGATTCCATTTTCTGCAACTGATGAAGCATAAAAAGGAGATACAGAACTTGTATAAGAAATTACTTTCTTTAGTATACCTGAACTATCAGCAATAAAGTTTAATACATGATCCGTTTTACGGAAATAACTGTTAACAGGAGCGTCTGCATATGATGTTATAAAACTCAGATCACGATTCGGCAGTTCTGAAATATTAACTACTTCGCCAAAAACGTTTTGTCGATATGAAAGTGTATCTCTTCCAAGAAACAAATGACTCCATATTCGCTCACCTGTTGTAACATTTAAACAACCAAAGTAATAACCTCGCCTTTGATATGGATAATCATTATCAAGCACGCTCGCATAATTGGTGAAGACAATATTGCCATTGTCGAGAATTTTTAATTTAGCATTCCCATAGCTTGCATTTCTTGATGTCGAACTTATCAAAGTTGTCCATTTAACATTTCCATCAGGGTCTATTCGCATAATTAAGCGATAGTCTGTAGTTGTAAAATAATTAAGCGACAAAATAAAATCCCCGTCTATTGTGGTTTCAACACTGGTGATATCAGAAGAAGCAAATGGTCTTATAAGATTTGACAATATTCTTGACCAGATAACGTTTCCATATTTATCTACCTTCATCAGCAAGGCATATTCAGAAAAATGTACAGTGAAGCAAAGGCAATCAGATTTCCAGGAGCCAGAATCTATATCACCGATGTTTCCGGTGATCAGATAGTTGTCGTTATCTGCAGGTACAATGCTGGTGAAATTAAGAAAGTTGAGCAGACTGGTATAGTATAATTTGCTCCACAATATAGTTCCCTGCGCAGAGAATTTTGTTAACCATCCTCCCTGCAGTAAAGAGTTGTAACGTTGTGCATTTCCTGCGGTGATAATTTCATTTTGTATGGTTGAAATTGTAGCAACAGGATTTTGCACAGTGGCCGTATTAAAATTTATAAAGAAATAATCATCAACACAGATTTGTGCATGCAAAGATTGCAGATGAAAAAAAAGGATTAGACAGGGGAATAATATATGCCATAATTTTTTAAGCAGCATAACTTTCATTCAGGGAACGTGAAACTTAAAGATATTGCATATATTGTTACCAGAGCAAAGTGGAGTATGACATTTGTGTAATAAAGTTTTTAGAATGTATCTTTTTCAATCAACCCATTCTCAATTTTATACGCTGCAATTTCACTAATCAATGGGTCTGCTTTTGCATCTGTAATTTTGATATAAAAAGCATCTGCTTCAACCGCAGGGAAAGTTATAATTCGTTTTCTGCCAATCGTTGTTCCTTTAATTTCTATTACCTGTTCATTTTTATTTTTCAGTTGAATTGAAAATAACTTTATCCTTTGACCCATTTGTATTGGCTCTTGCAAAACAATACAGTTGATCGTTTTACTTTCATTGAAAGAAACTTTAATGCCATTATTCTCATTTGATTGAATAGCAACATAAGTATCATTGCTGTCATCAGTAAGTAACGAAGTTGCTTTAATAGTTATAGAAGCTGCTTTATTATTGGTGTATGAAAAAGCCGAATTCTTTATCAAATTATTTTCAAAATTTTTATCTCTTAATTTCTTAAATCCCATTAAAGCTGCACTATCATGTTCGTTTATTAATCCTCTTCTGTCGGGGGGCACATTCAATAATAAACTTGCTCCTCTCCCAACAGACTTCAAGTACAATTGAAACAATTGTTCCGGTGTTTTTACTTTTTCATCTTCATTTGCATGATAAAACCAGCCGGGTCTTATGCTTACATCACATTCTGCAGTTATCCAGTTCTTTCCATTTTCATTACCATGATTTAATGTATCAGTTGAGGGTGCACCGGCGCCTCTTGTAAAGCCTGCTGTGTCTAACAAATTCCAATTTGGATTACCTGCAATTCCATTTTCATTTCCTACCCATCTTATATCAGGCCCAATATCACTGAACACTGCTGTATTGGGCGCAATCTTCCGCATCGTTTCTTCAAAGCGATGCCAGTCATAAACCTGTTTCTTTCCATTTGGCCCTTCTCCATTTGCACCATCCCACCAGAATTCAAACAAGGGACCATACCTTGAAACAACTTCCTTCATCATATTTATAAACACATCATTATATTCATCTGTTCCATACTTTGGATGATTGCGATCCCATGGCGACAAATAAATGCCAAGCTTTAAATTATATTTTTTGCATGCTTCACTTAATTCTTTCAGCACATCACCTTTACCATTAAGCCACTTGCTTTGCTCAACTGTATGTGCTGAATATTTACTTGGCCATAAACAAAATCCGTCATGATGCTTTGCAGTAATAATAATTCCTTTTGCGCCTGCAGCTTTTGCAATGCGGCACCATTGATTGCAGTCAAGCTGCGTAGGGTTAAACATATCTTCAGGCTCTGTTCCTTTACCCCATTCAAGATCTGTAAACGTGTTGGGACCAAAATGGGTGAACAAGTAAAATTCCATATTGCTCCATTGCAATTGTCTTGCAGAAGGAACAGGTTCAAACGGTTTTACATTTTGAGCACGCAATGCAATAACTGAAAAAATAAAAAGTGATGATACAATAATTTTTTTCATGGGAAAGCTATTCAGGAAGTTTAAACAATCTGGTTTTAAGATGTGGTTTTATATAAACAATAATTCTCCACACAATTTCAGCAGTAAGTAAAACACCTAACGCAAACAGTACAGGCATCAATCTTTTTCCTGATTCTGCAATTGCACCCGACAAAGCAATTACAAAAACGCCGACCGGCAACAACAACATTATGCAAAGCCCTGCTATATTCAACGGAATTTTAAAAGGACGATACTCCTCCGGCGCTTTTATTCTTAATACAATAAGACTTATAAATTCTAAAAACAAAGCTGCTCCATAAACTGTAACGTCTATAATCAGCAGGTCTGCAAATGTCCATAATATCATTACACTAACAACTGCTGAACAAACAATGATCGAAACATACGGCGTTTTAAATTTCGGGTGAACTATATGAAGCTTTGCGGGAAGCAGTTGGTCATCTGCCATTACTTTTGGCACACGTGACACAGATAAAAGCACAGCAGAAAATAATCCGAGTGCACTTGCCATGCCGCCGAGAGAAATCATTGCACCCAGCCACTGACCTCCAATCAATAATCCTAATGCAGGAAACCCTTCTTCGTTTAACAAATTAAAATCAATACCTGATTGTTGCGCAGTGAACACTGCAAGAAAATAAATTGTAAAGATCAGCACGAATGCAATGCCAATAGAAACAAGATATGTTCGCAACGGTCTGTTAACTTCTGCTGCATAAGTCGTTACATTATCCCATCCGATAAAATTCCACATAACCGTATATAATGCCATACCGATTGAAGAAAATCTAATTCCTTTTAAAGAAAGTGCCGGAAAGGAAATTGCTCCGCCATAATGTGAAAAGGCAATAATAAAAAGTGCAAGAAAAGGCAGCAATACAATTACAGCAAGAAAAATTGATGTTTCGCCAACAGGAACAATACCAAGTATGTTTAAACCGGCGCTGATCCAGATAATTGCTAAACACAAAGGAATTTTGTATGCTTCCATTCCCGGAAAAAAGAAAGATAAATATTCTACAAACAGCACTGGGTAAATGGCTAAATCAACAAAAGTGTAAAGCCATGTCCACCATCCCTCATAAAAGGCAAAACGCATGCCCAGCGCACGTTTTACCCATTGATAATATCCGCCGGTTACGGGCATCATACTATTTAATTCCAGTACCCCACAAATAGTTGGAATATCCCACAATAACGGCGTAAGCATTAACAGAAAAAGCGATCCGTTTTGCCCTGCATAAGAAAGTAAAGGTTCAAGACCGTAAGGTCCACCTGAAACGGTAAGAAAAATTACCGCAGCGAGTTGAAGTACGCGAAGCTTTTTATTGGATGAAAGCATTACGCGATAAAAATATTGGTTATACTGCTATTTCAAAACTTTAAACTCAAATCTTGATAAAAAAAATTTTATGGGCAGATAATTATACTGTCAATTGTTAGGTTAGAATATTTTTTATGAACCAGGCTGCATTAGTACTATGAAGTATTGGTCGTCTGCCCCGCTAACAAAATACTACTTCAACTTTGCTACCTGTTCATTATAATATTGAACTGTTTGAATAACATCAGGCAAATTATGATACCAGTTGGATTCATGTTCAATAGATAACATGCCACTAAAGTTTTGACGCTTTAACTCTGCAAAGATTGCCGGAAAATCAATTACGCCTTTGCCTACAATTGTATCTGCAGCGTTTGTATTGTTGAACTCCTTAATGTCTTTCAAATGCACACCATATACATGACCTTCAAGTTTCTTCAAACACTCAACAGGGTTTAAACCATTGCGTGCCCAGTGGCCAACATCGGCACAATCACCAATGTTTGGATGACCCTGAATTGCAGCAAGCACAGAATCAGGATGCCAGTACGGATTTGGTTTAGGATGATCATGAATTGCAACTTTTATTCCATATACACCGGCCATACTGTCCACCATATTCCACTGATCTTTGCGTGGCTCGGCAGTGATATAACTTAAACCAAATTCTTTTGCAAGATCAAAAGATTTTTTCCACTCGTCTTTGTTCTTTGGAGAGATTACACCCATTGCTACAATTTGTATTCCTTTGGATTGTAGTGCCTGCTTTAGTTTTGCACGACTCTCTGGGGACATGTTGACGCCAAAACTGTCTTTCATACCACCACCAAGCGGCTGTCCCCAAAAAGCTTCAATATATTTAACACCGGCACTATCAACTTTATCAAGTGCCTGCATAAAGGGAAACATACGAAAGGTCCACATTTGCACACCTATTTTCCAGTTTGCGGTTGCATTTGCAGTATTGGTCTGTGAAGCTGCTGTAGTATCATTATTGGCCGTGGTGTTTGATTTTTGGTTATTACATTGTACAAGAATAGCCACGCACAGCATGGAAAGAAATATACGGGCAAGCATTTTCATTGGTTAATTTTTTAGATGAAAAAAGAAATACAAAATAACAGAGGCAAGATAATTATTTAGTTATTATACCTGTCTTATTTAAAAAAATTTTTCGAACAAAAAACCTGTGATGAACTTTTAGTACCAAAAAATTTTTACAACTATTTTTGGTAATATTTACAGCACAACCACTTTTGCCGTATAACTTATATTACCAGAGAATACTTTCACATAATAAACACCCGCTGTAATGTTAAGTTCATTCTTGTGCAAATGTGTTATTGTACCTGATGTCGTTCTTTGCAACAGTAGCTGTCCTGCCTCGTTATACATAACAATTTCCGTAATGATACTATTATCTTTTAACTGAACAGAAAATGTTTCCTGCACAGGATTAGGATAAATTAATAATCCGTTTTTGTTTGCAGTGATATTATTTGTTATTAATAATTGGGTGTCATTTGTGGCTGTATTCGCTGTTAATGATTGTGAGGCAAGGGTTGTAAAATTTTTAGGACGCGATAATTCAACTACGGAGAAGATTACATTTTTATTGTTGGTGCTCCTGATACTAAAGTCAGATCCGTTTTGTCCTCTGTTTCCAAAATACGCATCTGATAAAGTAACAGTGGCTTTTTTCCACTTATTACTGGTGCCGCATTTTATCTGTATAGCATGTTTATCGTTGGATGTTTTTGCATCATAATAAAGTTGGAAACTCCCGCCTCCGTTATCTAGATAAGTAATCTCAATTGTAACTGGATATGCTCCTTTCAATGGTCCATTATTCAAAAAGGCATCTTCAACATCAAAATATAATGCGTTCTTATTTTTCCCTGCATCGAAACCTCTTGCAAATCGCCCATACATTGAATTTGTATTTTCGGATTGAACATTCCAATAACCAACACTTGTTTTGTTAGGAGTGAACTGATGCAGGTAACGTTCATAATTGCCCGGAAATATTCTCCAGCCCACATCATTGGTTCCTGAAGCATTAAGCTCATCCATTTCAGTTAAGGTTGCTGTATGTGGATCTTCAAGCCTCGCTCCAAAAGCTGTAAAATCACTTACTATGCTTTTATACCGTTGTTCATTGGAACGCGAAACAGTTCCATATTTAGTAGCAGGAAATCTTTCATCATCTGATGCATCCAATCCATCTTTTAAAGCACACATAGCATTAGTGCTTTTAGCGGGATTTTTTTGTCCTGCATATTTATTAAAAAAGCTGAAGGCAGAATCAAATGAAGGATCAGTTATCTCTTTGCCACTTTCGTTGGGCCAGTCAAGACCCCAATAAATATCATAACACATTACTGCAAACATGTTCTTATAAGGAAATTCTTTCCACCATCCTGAAGATGTGTTTCCTCCTATAATTTCGCACCGCATTCTTATATAATCACCTGCCCGAGGTTTGTTTACAAGATCATATAACCAGAATGCTTTATCAAGCTCATCGTTTAATTGAAATGCTTTTCCTAGGGTGCTGTTTTTTAACCAGCCCGGGCAATTTTGAACAACCCATAGTGCATCATCCATTCCTTTATTTTTTGGATTACTCAACAAGATTATTTTAGGATTTGTATTTTTATATTCATCGTAATAGTATTGGGAAAACTCTCTGAACAAGTCAGAAAAATCTTGGTGTGTTAATTCATATTGTGAGGGCACAATTCCGTCTGAATAACTTATAAAATCGCCGGTGCTTCCAAAACAACCCTGCACACCGATAATCTTATTCCGCATAGTGGCGGGCAATGTTTCAACGTGTTGATGCACTATAGCAATCATTTTTTTGAAATAATATTTATAATCCTGATCTGCATAATAAGGTGCATACCCAATTACGTCTCCTTTGTTATTTTTTATAATCACTTTAGGTACTCCATGAGTATATAACCAATCCGGTGCATCTTCCTTTGTGTATACCATAAATATAACAGGTAATCCGTCTTTGGTACGGCTTGCTAAATCATTATCAAAAGCTTTCCAGTCCCATACACCGGGAGCGGTTTCCAAATCTTTCCACCTGAAATTGCATAATCGCCCCCGCAATTCAGGATATTGCGAAATTGAAAATGGTTCACCAAATGTTTGCCAGATACCATAATCCTTAGCTGATACCTGTGCAGTTGAATAAAATGAGCATGAAATAAATATGCCCATAAAAAGGTTGGTTACTTTAGTTTTCATAACTGTTGGGATTACAATTTTTAAAAGAGGAATGATTTGAGCTTGCAATAGTCATTCGCTGAAGGATATCAAAAGCAGTATTTCCGGTCTGTTTTTAAAGTTTCGGAGTTTTAGCAAAATTTGTTCCAAACAGGTATTATAAACCGATTTTTATTAAAAAAGTCAGGAATCATTAAAAAAAGAAACCTGCCGTGTATTTCAGCGACAGGTTCTCAGGGATCAGGGCTGTTCTTGTTTTACTCTTTCATGAGCTTCATTGTTCTTCTTTCATCCTTTTCGCCAATAAGTGTTACGATGTATGCATCATTCGCATAACCCCGCACATCAAGACCTACCTTGTTTTCACCTTTGAGTGCAACACCATTCTTCTGTTGAAACACTTTTCCTGACATATCAGTAATATAACTAAGTACTTATATTCATCTGATGCAATAAACATGACATAAGTTATTTCCCTTGCGGGGTTAGGCATTATCATTTCTGCAAACAACTTATGTGAAAGCAGTCTTGCGCTAACAAAACGCTTAGTGTTCCTGCCGGCAAAACCAGGTGTTTCAGGAGCTTCAAACTGAAAGCGAACCACCAGTGAAACCTGACGGGGCAGTTAAACCCTAACCTGGATGAACTTACGTATTAGAAAGATTTTTCTTTTAAACCCCTTGTTTTATCAAGGGTTTTCTTTTTCTTTGTAATACGTAATATACGTACTACATGGCTGAACACTCCTCTGCTTTCCATCCCCAATGGGCATTAAAACATAAGAAGCCAGGTACAGAACTACGTCTTATCAATGGCAGGTATTATCTGTATGAGTATAAAACAGTTTATGATGCACTTAAAAAGAGGGCAAGGAAAGTCAGCGGACAATTATTAGGCTCTATCAACGAAACGAAGGGCTTTGTGCCTTCACCTACACGTTTGGCAACAAAGATGACAGCGGAACAAATTGTTATTTCGGTATTAGTAAAGGAATATGGAGTTGCTCAACTTGTTTTTACCCGGTTTGCTGATTATGGTAAGCGTCTCGAAAAATATTTTGGAGAGATGTGGAAAGAACTGATTGCTATTGCCTATTGCCGTATAGTGTACAGATGTCCATTAAAGAGTATCCCTTTCCGTTTGGACAGCAGCTATCTGCCGGAGCTATTGGGTATTGATCGCTTTAATGAAAAAACTGCTTCGGCAGTATTGAATAAAACCGGAGGCATGCAACAAGCGATGCAGTCATACATGAAGTCGTTTATTGAAAAGGGGGATTATATCCTTATGGATGCAACTCATGTGTTAAGCCAATCAGAGCAAATCTCTATAGCACGCAAGGGATATAATGCACAGCTAAATTTTGAGCAGCAGTTTAATCTTCTTTATGTCTATTCCGCCACTCAATATATGCCAGTATTTTACCGGTTGCTGCCAGGTAATGTTCGTGAAGTAAAAGCATTCAAAAACACACTACTACAGGCGGGTTTGAAAAAAGCAATTATAGTAGCTGATAAAGGATTTTACTCTGAAGCCAATAAAGACCTGCTTTTGCAGGAAAAGTTGAAATTTATCCTGCCATTAAAAAGAGATAATACACTGATAGATTATAGTGCACTATCAAACAACACGTTTAAAACAAATGCGGTTTATTTTGAACATGAAAAACGAACTATTTGGTATCGCACTTATAAACACGGGAAACTTGTCCTGCATTTATATTTGGATGAAACATTACGGCTTAAAGAAGAATCAGATTATCTCAGCAGAATAAAAACTCATCCTGAAGATTATAGTATAGAGAAATATCATCACCACAGAAACCATTTTGGAACTATTGCACTTCTTACTAATTTACATGACTCCACTGCTCAGGATGTTTATGAAATTTACAAAAGCAGAATGTATATCGAAACTATGTTCGATGGTATGAAAAATGTATTAGATGCAGATCATACCTATATGCAAAATCAGCAAACACTCGAAGGCTGGATGTTTATCAATCATATTTGTCTGCAATGGTACCAGCATTTATTTATAGAACTCAAAACAAAAAATTTACTCAAAAAAATATCAGTTAACGACTATATACAATTACTGATAGATGTGAAAAAAGTAAAAATTAATAACACTTGGCATCTCAATGAATATACGGCGTCAACAAAGAAACTTATGCAAGCGGTAGGCATAAATATATAATACGTAAATCTTTCCAAGTTAGGGGTTAATGTAATATTTGTTTCATCGCTGCTTTTTGCAGACAGGCTACATCCTGGTGGTAATGTCCAGGTATATGACGTTGGATTAGAAGCAAATAAACCCACATTCGATACGCCTGTTTTGGGGCGGGTTAATTCCACAACGATGGAACAGGTGATGCTATAAAAAATTGTTGCAGGGTTAATAAAAAAATTTCCCTTAATAAAATTTCTAATTATTAAAGTTGAAAATGAATCATTATGTCCAATACATTCAATTACATATTCCCTGGTATGAAATACAATTACACTGAAGTTCTCAAATGAAGTTTATGTGTGGAACAAATCGAAGAAAATTATTGGCTGAACGGAAACAAAATGGTAATTTAATAGTGTAAAACGCCCACTTATGAAAGATATAATCGTTTCCCGAATTGCCATTACACTATTAGCAATTGTCTTAGCGGTTTTTGGCGTCTACCATTTTCTACAGCCGGAAAATATGTTAGTTTGGATGCCTTCCTTTTTACCGGGTGGTAAAATATGGATTTATATTGTAGGTGTCGCATTCATTCTTGCCGCTATCGCATTGATTACGCATAGACAGATAAAGCTTGCTGCATACCTGTTGGCGTTGTTGTTGTTTATCTTCGTATTAACTATTCACTTACCTAACTATCTCCATGCGGGTTCCTTAGATGATAAGCAACAGTCTTTTATAAATATGCTGAAGGATACGGCAATTGCGGCTTTTGCATTGTATATAGCCAGTAATGCAAAAAGCTTTTAAAAAAAATAAAAACTAAAAACTGCGGATTCATTGCCATATGAAATGATAGTCCTATTTATTTTTTTGGTTTTAAACTCCATGTAAAGTAAAATTCTGCTACCATTTCACCTTTATCATTTCTACCAATTGAATGGCAGGTGACCGTTTTTGCCTCATTGGCAGCAACAGCAGTTTCAGTAACATTATTTACAGCCATACCATCATTACAGGCAAAAAAAATTTTTCCTGTTGCTTTTTTATAAAATAATCCTTCGCTTTTTACGATTAACATACTTACAGACGGAGTGAGTTTATAAATGCAACCCATGCATAATATGCCGGTGCTTATTTCTGCTGCCATAGAAAGAATGGCAAAATAAATTGAGTGAAACGGATTTTTATTAAACCATTTTTGCCTTACACTAATAAGCGCTTGATTTTCATCTAAAGATTCAATTTTAATTCCTGCAAAGTAAGCAGAGGGCAACTTGCTTAACATAAACAAGCGCCGCCCCATAGAATTTGTGATCTTTTTTTTGAACAATTGAAATTCAGGATTCATAAAAATATCAGCAAGTTATTTTCTTTATTGGCAAAAAATATTTCGGGAACATAAAATCACCCATTACCTAAAATTATTTCTTTAATGCCTGACCTGATGGGTATTATTATGCACAATTTTTTATAAATAGAAATTTTCGCTAGCCCGCATTAAAAATAAAATCCTATCTTTAATCTCCATTTTTTAATTTTTTAAATCCATTTTTATGCCCTTCCCTACTCGTGAAAACGCTACTTATTATAAGTGGCTTTGTGCAACTGAACAGTTGCAACAAATTATTAAAGTTAAACCCTTTTTCAGGTTGTCATTGTTCAAAAGTTTTTCAAAGCTTTGTGCTGTAAAAGCTTATGCTGTTATTGGTCTCTCTGCATTGTTGTGCACACAAGCTTCCGCACAGAAAAATAATTTTAGCATTGACCGTCGCAACAATCCATTAAAGGATTTCTCTGTTACTATAAACAAGGAAAGCCATCCTTTTTTTGTGGATATAGATGGAGATGGAGATTATGACTGTTTTAGCGGTGAATATACCAATGGTAAACTTCCAAAGATTTACTATTACCACAATGAGGGCACTAATAAAAATCCTTTCTTTAAACAGGTAACTGGCGCCGACAATCCGCTTAATAAGGTAGCAGCAAACACACTTACGCTTCCTTATTTTATAGATATCGATGCTGACGGGGATTATGATTGTTTTATCGGCGAAGGATCTACAGGTGCAATTCTTTATTATAAAAATGTAGGTACGGCTACAGAACCTGTATTTCAAAAGCAATCTGCAGCTAATAATCCGCTAAGCATGGTTAAATTTTTAGCTTCTGGTATTGCAAATCCTGCCTTTGCAGATTTAGATGGCGATGGAGATTACGATTGCCTTGTTGTAGATGAAGACGGAAATGAGAATTATTTTAAAAATACAGGAACGTCTAAAGAACCAGCTTTTGTACATGTCGCTAATTCAGAAGATCCTTTTAGTGCTTTAACATCATCCTATAAAGGAACTTACAGCCCTTCTTTTTATGATTGGAATAAAGATGGACTAACAGATTTATTTGTTAACACAACCTATTATAAAAATGTGGGCACAGTTGGCAGACCAGAATTTGTTGTAAGCAGTGAAAGCCAGCCATTTTTTCAAAACAAACCAAAAGCTGAATTTACCTTCACACCCTCAATTTGTTTCCGGCAACTCTTTAAAATTTGGAAAGGAATTTAAACCCAGTGTTTATTTTATGCAGGTAATGCAAAACAATAATGTGGTATACGCACAAAAGCTTGTAAAAGAATAAACATAATCCCTTAAGTTTTTGAAGAGGCTGTCTCAAAAGTCAAGACAGCCTCTTTTTTGTCTGATAATTTCTAATATTCCTCTTTGATAACGAGCAGGATTAAATAAGATTAATTAAATCGAATCTTTATTAAATATTATCAATCGAAAAATTGACAAAACTACTTTTGAGACAGCCTCTTTTTTTATTTTTATATTTCAAAAGCCACTGAATGAAGCAAGTATTAAAGACCAAAGAACAAACCGCTGTCTTAACAAAATATTCTTCAAAACAATTTATACACTATTAACAAATTTTTCTTTGTATGTGCCATTTTCTTTTTTGTAATTTTCCTGTACGAATTTTTAAAACATCTTCAACAAATTCCCCACCATATATGGAAGCCTATAAACGTTCGCCGCTTTTAAAGCGGCTTGCTGTAATTGCATGCATTGCAATTTTTATTTCCTGCAACAACAAAAGCAAACTGGCAGAGATTGATCCGGCATTCAGTAAGTTCATTGATGCTTACACGTCAGGAGTTGTTTCAAAGAAAAATACTATTCGCATTCAACTCGCAACGGAGGCAGCAACAACCCACACATTGAATGAGCCACTGAAAGAACCACTATTTGAATTTTCTCCATCCGTTGAAGGCAAGGCTTACTGGACTGACGCAAGAACAATAGAATTCAAGCCGGATAAGGATTTGCAAACAGATAAGCTTTATGAAGTTTCATTTAAGCTGAGTAAGGTAATTAATGTGCCCTCACAATACAGTACTTTCCGCTTCAATATTCAAACACTTAAACCTTCATTCGAGGTTAATGAATATGGCTTAAAAAGCAATGGCAAAGAAACAATGACCTTAAGCGGAGAAATTATTACGGCAGATGTTGAAGAATCTGGGAAGGTTGAAAAACTTTTGAAGGCCTCACTTGATAACATGCAGCTAAAAATAGCATGGCAACATAATGAAGCAAACCGGGCTCAGATTTTATCATCAACAATATTCAACGCAAAAATGCAGCAGGAAATCTTATACTCACATGGAATGGCGAATCTTTAGGAACCGATATCAAAGGACAAAAAGAAGTTATTGTTCCTGCAATTGGTGATTTTAAAGTGCTCGATGCAAGAGCTGTGCAGGACGAAGAACAATATGCCCTGGTGCAATTCAGTGATCGGATTGCAATTGGTCAATCATTGGAAGGTCTTATCAGTATTAGCCAGCAGGAAGATTTAAGCTATACCATTCTTGGAAGCGAAGTAAAAGTGTATACGTCCAATCGTCTTGATGGCGCTTATACCGTAAGCATTCATGAAGGCATATCAAATCAATGGGGCGAGAAATTAGAAAAAGCTTTTGCATCAAATGTATTTTTTGAAAACCGCCTGCCTTCAGTAAAAATACAAGGCCGCGGAAGCATCTTGCCCAACAGCAACGGCAAACTTGTATTACCTTTTGAGGCAACAAATTTGAAAGCCGTGGATATTTCTGTTATTAAAATTTACGAAAATAACATTGCACAATTCTTACAAGAGAATAATTTAAACGGTGAACAACAACTGCGCAGAGTAGGTAAGCCATTAGTACAGGCAACAGTAAGATTAGATAATGATAAAAGTTTAAACCTTCATAAGAAGAATCGCTTTTCACTCGATTTAGATAAGTATATCCGCACAGAACCTGGTGCTATCTATCGCGTTGAGATTGGCTTTCGACCTGATTATTCATTATACACCTGTAATGAAATATCAAATGATAAAAACGATGATGAGGAAGATGATGATTACAACTATTATTATGCAAGCAACAGGAATGCGGTAGATGATGATAAAGAATTTTGGCGCAGATATGATGATTATTATCCTTATGGCTACAACTGGGAACAAAGAGATAATCCATGCCATAAATCTTATTATAACAAAGAGCGCTTTGCAAGCAGGAACATTCTTGCAAGCAATATAGGACTTACCGCAAAGCGTGGTAACGACAAAAGCTTGTTTGTTGCTGCAACGAATATTCTTACAACGGAACCATTGAGTAATGTTGAATTAGAAGTGCTGGATTACCTGCAACAAGTAATTGCAAAAGCAAAAAGCAATGATGATGGAATTGCTGTTATTGATTTGCCGAGAAAGCCTTATTTACTTATTGCCAAACAAGGAAATGAAAGAGGCTATTTAAAATTGGATGATGGAGGCTCCTTGCCACTTAGCCGTTTTGATGTTTCAGGAGACGAAGTGAAAAATGGAATTAAAGGTTTCATCTTTGGCGAACGAGGTGTATGGCGTCCCGGCGATAGTTTGTTTCTAAGTTGCATTATTGAAGACAAGGATAATAAACTGCCGCAGGATCATCCTATAGAAATGGAGTTAATTTCACCCCGCGGACAATTATACAAGCATCTTGTACAAATCAATGCTAACGACGGCTTCAATGTATTCAGAACAGCAACAGATGCAGATGCGCCAACTGGCAACTGGCTATGTAAAGTAAAAATCGGCAATACAACATTTGAAAAGAAATTGAAGATAGAAACGGTGATGCCTAATCGTTTAAAGATTGATCTGAACTTTAATGGATTGGATGCATTAGGTAAAAATGTCCCGCACAGCGGGATAAACGGAACACTTACTGCCAAATGGTTGTTTGGCGCAACTGCGCAAAATTTAAAAGCAAGTTGCGCAAACCATCAATGATCTGCCAATAAGAATGTATGGTGTTATTCCTGTAATAGTAGAAGATAAAAACACCATATTAAAACCAGTTATTAAAATGATGGATGTAATTCGTCCGGAACAAAAAAATACAATTACAGTTTCGGAAGCATCAGGTAAAAGCATGACTTATGTTATTGCTTTAGTTGATGAAGGCTTGTTGGATCTTACAAGATTTAAAACACCGGATCCACATAATGCGTTTTATGAAAGAGAAGCATTGGGCGTAAAAAGTTGGGATGTATTTGATGAAGTTATTGGCGCATGGGGAAGCCAGTTGGAACGCATCTTAACAATAGGTGGTGATGGTGAAGCAGAGATTACTTCCAAAACAAGAAGAGCAAATCGTTTTAAACCTGTAGTGCAATTTATCGGGCCATTCAAATTAAGTGGCGGCAGCAGAACACATAGTTTTACTTTGCCTTCGTACATGGGAAGTGTAAAAGCAATGGTAATTGCTGCAAATAATGATGATGCTGCTTATGGCATGGCAGAAAAAAGTGTGAAAGTAAAAAAACCATTGATGCTGCTTACAACATTACCAAGAGTGTTGGCGCCATTGGAGGAATTAAAAATTCCTGTTACTGTTTTTGCAACAGAAAATAATATTAAGAATGCAAGTTTGAGTTTACAGGCAAATCCTTTTATTGAAGCAAGCGGTACACAAAATATTGACTTCAGCGGCACAGGTGAACAATTGGTTTATTTCACAGCAAAAGTAAAATCAACCACAGGCATCGGAAAGATAAAGATCATTGCAACAAGTGGAAAAGAACAAGCTATATTGGAAACAGAAATTGACATACGCAATCCAAATTCACTGGTGACACAGGTTTCTGAATATACGCTGCAACCCAATCAATCATGGAGTAATAGTGTAGCGATGATTGGTGATGGTAATTCATCTAAGGCAGTATTAGAAATATCAAGCATCCCTGCTATTAATTTAGAAAAACGTTTAAATTTTCTTATTCAATATCCGCATGGGTGTATTGAACAAACAACTTCATCTGTGTTTCCGCAACTCGTGTTAAATCAATTGATGGAATTAAATGATCATCGAAAAGCAGAAATTGATCGCAACATTCGCGCAGGAATTCAAAAGCTGCAAAACTTTCAAACAAGTGACGGAGGTTTTAGTTACTGGCCCGGCGAATCAGAAAGCGATGAATGGGGCAGCAATTATGCAGGCCATTTTTTCATCGAAGCTTCTGCAAGAGGTTATAATGTTCCTGCTTCTATGTTACAGTCATGGAAATTATATGAGCACAATAAAGCCGTTGCGTGGAATGTAACTTCCGCTCCATGGTATGGAACCGATCTTGTTCAAGCATATCGTTTATATTTGCTTGCACTGTCAAATGCTCCGGAGCTTGGAGCGATGAACAGGTTGAAAGAATTTAAATTCATCACTCCCGAAGCATCCTGGAGACTTGCAGCAGCTTACCAGTTGATTGGTCAATCACAGGTCGCATTAAAATTGATTAGTGGTCTTCCCACTTCATTTCCTCAAAGAACTTATCCTGGTATCAGCTTTGGAAGTGATCTTCGCGACGAAGCAATGGTGCTCGAAACATTAACCATTCTGAATAGAAAAGCAGAAGCAACCCAATTGGTAAGAACTGTTGCAACAAAACTTTCACAGGAAACATGGTATAGCACACAGACAACAGCTTACTCATTAATCGCAATTGCAAAATACAGTGGCAGCAAAGACGATAAAAAAATTTTAGTTACCGGCAAAGCAGATGCACAAAATGTAAACGTCAATTCAAACAGTATTCTATCGCAAACAAATATTCCCTGGCAAAATGGAAACGCAAATGTGCAAATCACTAATAAAGGAAGCAATGTATTATTTATAAGAATTATTAATGAAGGGCAACCATTAAGCTATCAAACAATGCCGGTGAATAATAATGCAAACATTTTACAGGTGTCAGTAAATTATATCACAGCAAACGGGCAATCAACTGATGTTGCAAAGATTAAACAGGGAACGGATTTTATTGCAAAAGTTACTGTCACAAATCCTGGTCAACGAGGTGCGTACAATGAAATGGCTTTATCAGAAATTTTTCCGAGCGGATGGGAAATTCTCAACACAAGATTGTATAACAGTGAAGGTACATTCAAATCATCACCAAGTGAATACATGGATATCCGTGATGACAGGGTATATTATTACTTCGATATCAAACCCGGTGCAACGCTTACTTATTATGTGCAGTTAAATGCTGCCTATCCCGGAAAGTATTATTGGCCTGGAGTGTATTGTGAAGCCATGTATGATCATACGATAAGTGGTGGCGTAAGTGGTAAACAGGTAGAAGTGGTTGAGTAAATTTACAGGTGTCAGACACTTCAAAAGTGTCAGACACCTTTTTATTTTTTATGATACCATCTTTTGTTTTTCATAGCATCGTCTGTTGCGTCGCAATCACTTTGACTTTTGAATATGAATAAATACTTTCACTCAATAAATGGTAATTTAATTTATCAAATATTCTCTTGATTTCACTTTCAAAAAATATTATTCACTATTTTAAAAAATCAACCATTTACTCAAAAATAAAATGGCCCATTGGCATCATTTTATTCTTATGGTTTTGGGGTTCACTTCCATTACATCTTTTCAATACGCCAACAAGTTTTGTTATTACAGATAAAGATGGCAGCTTACTCAATGCATCCATTGCGGCAGATGGACAATGGCGCTTCCCTTATAATGATCATGTTCCAGAAAAGTTCACTAAATGCATTACAACATTTGAGGACAAAAGATTTTTTTATCATCCCGGAATTGATCCTGTTGCATTGGCCCGAGCTATCATACAAAATGTTAAGAATAAAAAAGTAGTAAGTGGTGGCAGTACCATCACCATGCAGGTTGCAAGAATGAGCAAACAAAATGATGATCGCAGTATCTGGAATAAATTTTCAGAAACGTTGCTTGCCTTACGATTGGAATTTTCTTGCAACAAAAAAGAGATACTCGCATTGTATTCGTCAAACGCACCATTCGGCAGTAACGTAGTTGGTCTTGATGCAGCAGCATGGCGATACTTTGGAAGAAGTGCAGATGAATTAAGCTGGGGCGAAACCGTAGCACTTGCTGTATTACCTAATGCACCTGCACTCGTTCATCCGGGCAGAAACCGAAATGAATTGCTGCGCAAAAGAAATGAGTTGCTCGATAAACTCGCATCAAATAAAACAATTGATCAAACAACGGCCGATCTTGCAAAATTGGAACCATTACCCGGTGAACCTAAACCGCTATCACAATTAGCGCCACATTTACTTGATCGCTTTAAAAAAGATTATGTCTCATTAAAGGAAAATGATGGAGCAAGATCAACAGCCATACAAACAACCATTAATATTCATCTTCAGCAACAGGCTAATAATATTATTTTCCAGCATCATGAACAATTAAAGGGTAATCAAATCAATAATGCTGCAGCGATGGTTGTTGAAGTTGAAACGGGAAACGTTCTTGCTTATGTTGGTAATGTTTATTTACCGAAAGATTCTTCATTGCAAAGCAATGTTGATGTGCTTGCTTCGAAGAGAAGTCCTGGCAGCACATTGAAACCATTATTGTATGCATCACTATTAACAGAAGGAACAATGTTGCCCCGCCAGCTTATTCCTGATATTCCAACACAGGTTGGCAGCTATATGCCGGAAAATTTTGATTTGGGCTATGATGGTGCAGTACCTGCAAACAGAGCACTCGCAAGAAGCCTTAATATTCCTGCCGTAAGAATGCTGATGCAATTCAAATATCAAAAATTCTATGAGGTGCTTAAAGAATGTGGTTTCACTACATTAAATAAACCAGCGGATAATTACGGTATGAGCTTGATATTGGGCGGCTGTGAAATTTCTCCTTATGAATTGGCAGGTGCATACAGCAGCATGGCAAGAATGTATAACCATCAAAATAAAAATAAAGGAGAATGGAACAGTGATGATTGGTTTATGCCGAAATATAACTATGAACCGCAAGCTACGAGCTACGAGCTTCATGCAATTACAAACTACAAACCGCAAACCACAAACGCTTCTCTTTTTGATTATACTTCGCTCTGGCATACATTCAATGCAATGAATGAAGTAATGCGGCCGGGCGAAAAAGGCCTGTGGGGATTATTCTCCTCTGCGCAACGCATTGCATGGAAAACGGGTACCAGCTTTGGTTTCAGAAATGGGTGGGCAGTTGGCTTTACACCAAAATATTGTGTGATAGTTTGGGTAGGCAATACAGTAGGCGGGGGAAGACCTGACCTCACCGGCATCAATACCGCAGCGCCAATCATGTTTGAAATCTTTCGTTTACTGCCCGGTTCGCCATGGTTTCAGCCACCTTCATCCGGATTTATTTACATGCCTGTTTGCCATCAGTCTGGCTATAAAGCCGGACCCAATTGTACAGAGGTTGATACAATTATGGTTTCAGCAAATGCTGTCAATGCAACGCTTTGCCCTTATCATAAAATCATTCATCTTGATGAGCAGGAACTCATCGTGTTACTTCAAATTGCGTGTCACCCTCTGAAATGCTGCGCCCGTCGTGGTTCGTATTACCTCCTACAATTGAATATTATTACAAACAAAAACATACGGATTATAAAACCTTGCCGCCACATATAGCAGGTTGCATAAATGAAACTATAAAACCAATGGATATAATTTATCCTGAAGAAGATGCTAAAATTTATCTGCCGGTTGAACTCAGCGGCGAACGCGGCAAAACTGTTTTTACTGCTACAGATCGAACCAGTAATGCAAAACTCTTCTGGCATATTGATGATGAATATATCGGCGCCACAACACAATTTCATCAGATGGCTGTAAATCCTTTGCCCGGCAAACATGTATTAACTATCGTTGAATGGTGAAATGGTTACAAGAAATTTTGAGATACTGAACAAGACCCCTGATTAAAATGATTTTAATAATTCAATGATTACTTAAGATTGCTGTTGATTGCCATATTCCCGTTGGAAAATAAAGGAGTGCAGTAAGCAAACTGTGCAAAAATTGCCCTGAATGTTTTAAAGTATTTTCCAACATTTTTTTATCTTTAATTAATGATGGTTTGTCTTTATTTCAAAAAATTAATTATAGGTTTGTCTTCACATTAAAGCATCAACCTAAATCATCTTATGGTAAATCAAATATCGCTCTTTCTGCAAAATTTTTTAATAAAGCTGCAAATAACAGTTACTACGTTTCCGCTTGCATTTCTACCTGTCGTTTTGTTGGCCTGCAGTATAGAGAAAGCAAAGAATTTAATTCGTGTGCCATCACAAAACAGCAATAAACAACTGAATAATAAATTTTAATTCCCCGGAATCGGGATAACATTTCTAATGATAGTTCATCGCTTGATGAATTGGTATATCCGGCTCGCCATAGGGTCGGATTTTTATTTGTATTTATTAATATTATAGTAAAATGTTTACTACTGCATAAAGAACAGAACGTCGAAGTGAGTGACACAACGAAAGCTTCATAGTATTTTAAAAGTTGGTCTCAAAAATTACTTTACAATGATAACCAGCAATAAAAAATAAGCCACCTCAAAAGGCGGCTTTCTGTTTTACATTGTGGATTGCAATAATTGCTATTTAGATTTTAGCCATCTTTCAGGATCAAGGTTAACATTTTTATCGTTTGTTACCATAAAAATAATCTGACCCTCTCCACTTAAACCAACTGCAGCCTTGCCCAATATTTTACCCGCTTTTATTTCCTGTCCCTTTTCAACATTTGCTGAAGACAAATTGCTATAGGTTGTAAAATATTTTCCATGTCTCACAACAACATTTTGACTGCCTCCCAGGTCAAAGACCATTGATACCAGGCCATCTGCAACGGCTTTTATATTAGACCCGACAGGCATTGAAATTTCTATACCTGGCATATATCCTTTTAGTTGTGTGCCGGGAACCTGATAAGAGCCAAAATGCGTGGATACATATCCCTGGTCTGCAGGCCATGGTAATCTGCCTCTGTTGTTTTCAAAATTGATAGAAACATTTGTTTCTTCTGTAGTTGATTCAAAAGGACTATAAACACGATTTGTTTTAGATGGTGTAACAACACCTGTTACCGCACCTTCATTTTTCGGTATTGCATTTTCAGTTGCACCAGCATTATTATCAGCTCCTGCATTAGGCTGCTGTTGTGCCAGTTTTTTCTTCCTCTCTTCCTCTGCTCTAAGTTTTGCAAGACGTTCCTGTTCTTTCTTTTTTGCAGCTTCAATTTCTCTGCGTATCACGGCCTGTAAAGCTTGCTGCAACTTGAGCCTTGTTTTTTCTTTTTCTTTTATTTGAGTAGCGATATCTTTCTCCTGTCCTTTCAATTGTTTTACTACCTGGTCTTTTTCCTTCCTGTCATCTTCAAGCACAGTTAATTGTTTGCCTTGCTCCTTCAGTGAAGTATTTTTCTCCACTCTGTTTGAATTTAAAGCAGCAATTTGTTGTTCTACCAATTGCTGTGTTTTTAGGATACTATTTACCTGTGTTTCCCGGTATTGACGATAGCTCTTTAAATAAGCAGCTCTTTTTATTGCATCATTAAAAGTGGCGGCAGAAAAAAGAAAATTGAGGTAATCATAATTGCTGCGGTTCTTATAAGCAAATACAAGGCTTTTTGCATACTGATCTTTAAGTGTATCCAGTTCCTTTTTTAAGCGGTATATCTGAAGTTGATTAAAATAAATATTATCATTAATCCTTCGCAGATCTTTATTAATGTTGGTAATGAGTTCCTGCCTCGCTTCAATTTTGCGTTGCACCAGTGCAAGCTGCCCGAGTGATTGCTTTTTATTTTTTTTAATTCGGTTAAGCGTGTTATTTAAATCAGAAATTTCCTGTAGTAGCTGTTGTTGCTTTCTCTGGATATCTTCTTTTGTTTCCTGCGCTTTTACTGTAAAGAAGAATGTAAAAGCAAGCAAGCTAACAACCAGTTTTTTGATCATTCAAAATAAGATTTAATGGAGTTGATACTAAGTTAACGCTTTAGCACAGCGATTATTACCTGCGCTTATAATTTTTAGGAATATTGAAAGGATAATCCTGTGGCTTGTTAAAATTGTATGATTTAAAATCGAGATTAATATCAAGCTTTGCTTTTTCTGCAACAGTAATTTTTCTTTTTGTAGAGAAATTAAAATCACCTGCATTTTCATAACCATCGTAAGTAATATCGCAGGTACGGTTGCGTGTTGCATCAATATCATCGAGCTTGCTGTGCAGCACTTTAAAATCATTATTCTGCAAGGTAATAAGGTGTTTGAAAACATTTCCCACCATTAATACAAGCAATTCCTTCCCGTTACTTTGATACGAAACAATATTACTGTCAAGAAAAACAGGATTGCCTATTATCATATCCTGCAAAGCATAAAAATCAAATGGCACTTCTGTAAGTTCCTGCAGGTAAGCAATGCTGCGGTACTGAACAGTTTTCTGAAGTTTGTTCATCAGCTTTACACTGTCTTTATTAATCAATACGCGTATACCTTCTATTCCTAAAGCCCCTGTTAATGAAACCCAGATTAAACTGTCTTTTTGCATGCGCACATACGCCGTTGCCTGGTCACTATTTTCCTTGCCTTCATATTCAATTTTAACCTTACCGGTAAAAGTTGTAAAATCAATACGCTTTTTTGTAATATCCGCTATAATGTTTTTTACAAGCGCTAAAGAATCTACCACTTTCTCAGGGTTTACAATTACTCTCGTTGAAGTATCTTTTTTTGAAATCGCTTCTTCTATATGCTGCACTTTTTTAGCGGGCCGACAACTTGCAATGGTAACTATTATAACTATAGTAAATGCAATCGTTTTCATTTTTCAGATTTATAATTTACCTGTATGTCCAAATCCACCGGAACCTCTGCTGCTTTCATTTATTTCAAAAGCAGTTTGCCATTCAACAGTTATTACATTTTGTATAACCATTTGCGCTATCCTTTCACCATGATGTATTGCCTGCTGCTCTCCTGATAAATTAATAAGTATAACTTTTATTTCTCCCCGGTAATCTGAATCAATAGTGCCCGGCGTATTTAAACAGGTGATACCATTTTTCAGGGCAAGACCACTGCGTGGTCTTATCTGTGCTTCGAATCCCTGCGGCAATTCTATAAATAAACCTGTTGGCACTGCTGCTCTTTGCAAAGGTTGTAAAATAAGAGGCTCATTTAATTGCGCCCTTATATCCATGCCTGAAGAGCCACTGGTAGCATAAGATGGCAAAGGATTTAATGAACGGTTAATTATTCTGACTATTATTTTTTTCACGATGGCAAAACTAAATAAATGTTATTCAATGCATCTTCTAATTATACTGTTACCCTTTTTTGTAACAATACTGTAGCATATGCCATTAATCCTTCCTCTCTTCCAACAAATCCCATCTTCTCTGTTGTTGTTGCTTTTATAGAAATATCTTTTTCAGTTAAAAAGAGCATGCCGGCAATTGTTTGTTGCATTGCCGGTATAAATGGTTTTATTTTGGGCGATTGCAAACATAGTACAGTATCTATATTGGTAATTGTGTAGCCTTCAGCTTTTATTAAATCATAAGTTCTTTGAAGAAGAATTTTACTGTCAATATTTTTAAACTCATTTTCGGTATCAGGAAAATGCATGCCAATATCACCGAGGCAGGCAGCGCCCAGTAAAGCATCGCAAATGGCATGCAGTAAAACATCGGCATCACTATGACCAAGTGCTCCTTTGACATGTGGTATTTGCACACCTCCAATCCATAACTCTCTTCCTTGTATAAGTTGATGAAAATCTACACCAAACCCGATTCTTATATTCATAAAATTCTTTTATAACAAAATGAAGTGAGAAATTTTTATCCGCGGGATCCTGTTGATGTACCCAACTACAGTATTTCTTTTCAAAGCCTGTTCCCGTTCGTACGAGACTCTTTTACTGCAACAATTCTTATCATCACAGATCGCAAATGTAATTGTGAAAAAAAAGAAATTATAGAAAATAAAAAAGCGAAGAAAAATCTTCGCTAATAACTAAGTATTTGTGTTTGTAATTTATGATGCTTATTGTTGACTGCCACCACCACCGGCGCTTTCTCCTAAATCAAACAATATACTGAAGCGTAAAGTATTTGAAAGCGGGTTGCGTGTAACGCCATTTCCTGAAGGAGCGAGATAAGAAAAATTAAATCCAAAAACATTATATTTTAAACCAACACCAGCCGTAAAGTATCTTCTGCCACCCTGGCTTTTTCCTTCATAAAAATAACCTGCACGCAAAGAAAACTGATTATTATAAGTATATTCTGCACCACCTGAAAATGTGTACGCTTTATTATCAAATGATTTAAACCAACTATTAAATACACTGGAGTTATGATAATCAACAAGGGCGAGGGAATCTGCGGTAGCATCTCCGGTATATGTGGGAGCAGCCGGTACCATTAAATGGTTTACATCAAGCCCAAGTGTAAACTTGCTTGTTTCCTGAAACACCCATGTATAAGCAAGACCAGCTCCTAAATTGGCAGGAATAAAATCCTTGGATTTTGCATCGTTTGTATAACCAATTTTTGAACCCAGATTTGAAATACTTAAACCATAAGTAAAACCCATGCCTTCATCGTTTAAACCATTATGATAAAGAGATAAATCCGCAGCAATCGCATTTCCGGCCTTATATGTAACACCGTTACTACTTAAACCATTAGCAAGACTGGAGTTAATGTAGCGCAAAGTAACGCCAACTCCTAAATTATCAGATATTTTTCTGGAATAACCAAAATCTATAGCAAATTCACGTGGTCGTCCAGTACTAAGAAAATTACCATTATTATCTACAAATTGTATCTGTCCTAAATTAAAATAACGTATTGAACCACCTATAGCCTGCTCTTCATCCAGTTTATAATAGCCGGCTAAAGTAGCCAGGTACACATCTTGCGCAATATCTTTTAGCCATGGTGTATATGTGGCACCCAATGCTCCTGTACTGGTTGCAAAAGGGGTTTTAGCCAGGTTCCAGAAAACGGAGTTGGCATCAGGAGATGTGGCAATACCTACATCGCCCATACCACCGGCACGGGCATCTGGTGAAATTCTTAAAAAAGGCACAGCAGTGGTAACGATGTTTATCGGTTGAGTATCCTGGGCATAGGTTCTTTTATTTATTCCAAAACCTAAGAGAGTAAATAAAGCAGTTACTTTCAATGTAATCCGGATCATTGATTATTTTTTTTGACAGTGTAAAAATAGCTGAACAAGTAAAAAATAAGCCTCATTTAAAATTATTTGTTTATTGTATCAGCAATGCGAATGAGTAGAGTTTTGGTCAATAAAGGCTTACGTTTGAATTTGAAAAATGGCTTTATTCTAATTAATCGGCAAATATGTGACATTTTTATTTCTCTTGCAACTATCTTAAAAAAGTAATGGTGCGTAACCATAAAACTTTCAATCACTCTAAAATTAGTTTCCGGGATATGAACGAAAATTAAGGCGAATAATTGTTGAAACATAATTCCTTTTTTCATTGGCAAAATCCCATATATTCGCACAACTCAGCAAAAGGGTACAATAATCTGTTTCAACGTACGTTAATTATTCCAGCAAAACTGTTGTTCCAATGTTCAAATTACTCAGAAACTGTTTATTCATAGCAGCCGTTGCAAGCCTGGCTTCCTGCAAAAATGGGCTTTTTGGAAAAAAGAAACCCGACCAAAGCGCTGCTACAGGATGGAACTATAACGATAAAAACCAGGGTGGTTATTATGTTTTTAAAGCAAAAGATGTAAAAACAGGCCCGGGTCTTGTATTTGTTCAGGGTGGAACTTTTACTATGGGTGCCACGCAAGAGGATGTGATGGGTGATTGGAATAATGTACCACGCCGTGTAACAGTTAACTCTTTTTTTATTGATAAAACCGAAGTAGCGAACGTTCATTACCGCGAATATCTTCACTGGTTGAATAATGTTTTTTCAGACCCCCAATATGAAGCAGTTTTGCGTGGAGCTTATCCCGATACCCTGGTTTGGCGCAGTGAATTGGCATATAATGAACCTTATGTAGAATTTTATTTTCGTCATCCTTCCTATAATTATTATCCTGTTGTAGGCGTAACGTGGAAACAGGCACACGATTTTTGCATCTGGCGTACAGACAGAGTAAATGAAAGGGCTTTAATTGATGCAGGCTATCAAAATAAAAATGTTATTAAACAAGAAATGAATGGCGGCGGGCAAGATAACTTTAATACCAAAAGTTATTTAATGGGTGAATATGAGGGTATTCCTGGCAAACCAAAAAAGAATGCTTTAATGGATGCGCAGGGTAGACCGCGTACCAAAGTACAGTTTGAAGATGGTATTCTCTTTGCTGATTACAGGCTTCCTACTGAAGCTGAATGGGAATATGCAGCATTGGGATTGATTAATGAGAATCCTCAACCCCGTAAATCTGAAAAGAAAAGAGGTGAGGAATTAATTGCCAATAAACAAATCTACGCGTGGAAAAATGATGGATATGATAATCTCCGTTCCACTAAAAAAGGTGCATGGCAGGGAGCTTTCCTTGCTAACTTTAAACGTGGTAATGGCGACTACATGGGAACTCCCGGTGGTTTAAATGACCGTTCAGCAATACCCGCACCTGTTGCCTCTTATTTTCCTAATGGGTTTGGTTTATACAATATGAGCGGTAACGTTAGTGAATGGGTATCTGATGTATACAGGCCGCTTACCAATCTCGATATGAATGATATGAATCCTTATCGTGGTAATGTTTTTACTAAGGTCGATATTAGTGGCGGCGAAGGTAATTTGAGGGATAGCTTGGGACGTATTAAGTATGTTCCTGAAAATGATTCCGATCTTTCAGTACGCCGCAATTACCAGCACTCTTATGCAATCAATTATCTTGATGGTGATTCTCTTAGCAGAGTAGCTTATGGTTACGGTGTGACAACTTTGGTCAGCGATAAATCAAGGGTTGTTAAAGGTGGAAGCTGGATGGATATGCCATACTGGTTAAGCCCCGGCGCACGCCGTTTTATGGAAGAAGATCAAAGCAGCAGCTCTATTGGTTTCCGTTGTGCAATGAGCCATTTTGGACCTACAGAAGGCACATCATCTAAATTGCAAAATGGTAACTTCTTCCCCAAACAAAGACAAAAAAGATAAGGAAAAGGGAAATACATAAAAAAGTCCTGGCAAAATTAATTGCCGGGACTTTTTTTATTGAGTCTTTTCCTAAAAGTTGCATGAAAATCAGGAAATAAAAGTGTCCAACGGACTCTTTCGGAGAGTGGCATGCGCAACATCCTATGGACAAGAGATGATGCTATGAAATACTGTAAACTCGTCCCATGCACAGCATCTTGCGCATAAAAAATCCAAAAAGAAAAATCTTAAACCCGAAAATTCTCATCTCGTTGTATTTTCACATTTTTCACATTTATTAATTTGCATCATGCGCTTTCAAATTCATACGCCATACGAACCAAGCGGTGACCAGCCAGAAGCAATACAGCAATTAACGGAAGGTATACTTGTCGGTGAAAAATACCAGACACTATTAGGTGTTACAGGCAGCGGTAAAACTTTTACTATAGCTAACGTAATTCAAAATGTTCAAAGACCTACACTGGTGTTAACGCATAACAAAACACTTGTTGCACAGTTGTATGGCGAATTCAAACAGTTCTTTCCCGAAAATGCGGTAGGCTATTTTGTAAGCTATTACGATTATTATCAGCCTGAAGCTTACATGCCGGTAAGCGATGTATACATAGAAAAAGATTTGAGCATTAATGAAGAATTAGATAAGCTGCGTTTGCAGGCAACAAGCGAATTACTTACGGGAAGGCGCGATATAATTGTTGTTGCAAGCGTGAGCTGCATTTATGGTATTGGTAACCCGACAGAATTTGAAAATGGTATTGTTCGTATTCAAAAAGGAGAAGTGATTTCCCGGCAGGGATTCTTGCATTCGCTTGTGAATAGTTTATACAACCGCACACAAATTGAGTTTAAAAGAGGAACGTTTCGCGTTAAAGGTGATACTGTAGATATTAATCTGCCTTATGTAGATTATGGTTTGCGTATTACTTTTTTTGGTGATGAAATTGATGAAATTGAAAGCATTGATGTAAACACAAATAAGCGCATTCAAAAACTTGACAATGCCGCCATCTTCCCCGCAAATTTATATATAGCACCAAGGGACAGGATACAATCAATTATGAATGAGATACAGGATGAAATGACGGCACAGGTAGAATATTTTAAACGCATTGGCAAATTAATTGAAGCCCAACGATTGAAGGAACGAGTGGAATATGATCTTGAAATGATTCGTGAATTAGGCTATTGTAATGGGATAGAAAATTATTCAAGATTTTTTGACGGACGTTATCCTGGCACAAGACCTTTCTGTTTACTCGATTATTTTCCAAAAGATTTTTTATGTGTAATTGATGAAAGCCATCAAACCATTCCACAAGTTGCAGGCATGTATGGCGGCGACAGGAGCAGGAAATTAATATTGGTTGATTACGGTTTTCGTTTGCCCTCTGCACTTGATAACAGGCCGCTCAATTTTCATGAATTTGAAAGCATGATTGGTCAAACAATTTTTGTTAGTGCAACTCCCGGTGATTATGAATTAGAAAAAACAGGGGGTGTTGTTGTGGAACAGGTTGTAAGACCAACAGGTTTATTGGATCCACCAATTGAAATTCGTCCAAGTGTAAATCAAATTGATGATCTGCTTGATGAAATTGATAAGCGTGTTAAGAAAGGTGATCGTGTTTTAGTTACGACTCTTACAAAACGAATGGCTGAAGAGATGGATAAATATTTGCACCGCATCAGCATTAAATCAAAATATATTCACAGCGATGTGGATACATTGGAACGTGTAGAAATATTGCGGCAATTAAGGCTTGGAGAAATTGATGTATTGGTTGGTGTGAATTTATTGCGTGAAGGATTAGACTTACCTGAAGTTTCTCTTGTTGCAATTCTTGATGCAGATAAGGAAGGTTTTCTGCGCAATGAAAGATCGCTTACGCAAACAGCAGGAAGAGCCGCGCGGAATGTTGATGGACTTGTAATTTTTTATGCAGACACTATAACAGAAAGCATGCAAAGAACTATTGATGAAACAAACCGCAAAAGAGAAAAACAAATTGCATACAATATTGAACATAACATTACACCAAGAACCATTAAGAAATCTGTTGAGCAGATCATGAAACAAACATCTGTATTGGATATTAAAGGTTACGATCTCAAAAATCCATATGCTATTGCTGCTGATGAAGACATTGTAACCACTGCTGCTGAAGAACAGGAAGTATATAAAACCATTCCACAAATGGAAAAGGCAATTGCAAAAGTGAAAAAGGAAATGGAGAAAGCAGCAAGAGATCTTGATTTTATAGAAGCAGCAAGATTGCGCGATGAAATGTTCCGTTTGCAAAAAGAGCTCGAAGTAATGAAATGAGTTTATGCAATGAACATTTTATTACTAGAAGCCCACAGCTCGTAGCTTTCCTCACTGCTTGTCCACATAGTCTTATTAAAATTCTCTCCCTGTAAAAGAAATAACAAATCACTACCGTCCTAAATCCTAAAAATTCAGTTCTTTGAAATTATTGTCTGTATTGAGTTTTAAAAGATTTTTTAGTTTAAACGATTTCAGCGAATTCCCCGTTTTTTACTACTGACAATCCGGCATAGTTTGCCGGAT
>WNFY01000242.1_pt1 | contig 45195 bp, 40 predicted proteins | sample 5400091 | NCBI WGS metagenome assembly WNFY01 (sample SAMN13153364, study PRJNA577476) | soil metagenome | isolation source: 60 cm soil or saprolite under grassland replicate 1 | place: USA:California | collected 2016-06-15 | reverse complement strand
TACCATAACTTTTGATTACAGCACCATGAAGCGGTTTATATACTCCTCCCGCAAGGCGTATATGAAGGGCCCTCCTTCATCTTTTATACAGCATTGAAAAGAACTTACATCCTTCTCATTCGTGACACACTCCAGCCCTACTATTGCAAATACTTTTTTGTTAGCTGCCGTTATTCTTCGTCAACCTAAAAAAACCTACTTGTACATTTTGTACTTATTCCCACTTATACTTTCTGAAGAAGTTATCCTTTGCATTGATGATCCATAACAAGGTATCGGGATGATGATTTCCTTTTTCATCATACGTGCCAAGCACTGCAACTTGTGAAGCATCAAGCCAGCGGCCATCTGCTATAACAGTGCCGGGACCGAAAAATAAAAGCCTTGCCTTGCTTTTTGTTTTTGGGTAAATCAGGGAAACCTCTGTATCAGGTTCCCCGCCTTCAATGCGTGTTTTGCCGGTTTTATCTTTCACTTTTACTGAACCATAGCTGCCGAGGTCAAGAACATAAGTGCTATCCGGCGACCATCTTAAAACTTGCGCGTAATCCTTGTAAAATTCAGAATCCGCCTGAAAAGATTTTTTCTGCAAACTGTCTTCGGCCCAAAACTCTTGAAGGTGAAATCTATTCCAGGTTACATCAGTCTCGTGAATTGACTTTCCGATCCAGCTATTTGCATTATTTCTGAATACCATAATGCTGTCTTCTGAAACAATGCTTTTTACACTTTGAAGCGAATCATCTTCAATTGTATTTTCTTTTTTTGCTTTCTGTTCATTATTGCTGCATGCTATGGAAAATATAAAAAGCATCATCCATGTTATAGAGATGAACGAAATGCGACGCAACAGGTGATGCCTCTGTGTTTCAGGTGCCGGTATCATAATAATAATAAAAATATTCTTACAAATGGCAAACCAATAAAGTCAACTTTCATAATACAAATTATTTAAACAAATCGGGATGCATCTTATTCCATTCTGTTGCATCCTGGTATAATTTAGCTGCTTCCAGCAACGTCGCTTCGCCATATAATTTTCCAACCAACGTAATGCTCGATGGCAAATGATCTTTATCAAAACCTGTGGGTATGCATAAAGCAGGATGACCGGTTAAATTAGTAATAGCATTTTGATTGCTGCTCCATGTAGGACAAATGATTACATCAAACTGATTAACGACAGAATTGATTTTTTGCATAAGTATATAGCGATGGCGGTTTGCATTGATATAATCTACTGCAGAAATAAATCCTGAGACCCTGAATTGATTAGGCCAGTCGTCTTTGGTCTGTGCAGTTAACTCATCATCAAGATTGCTTCTTGTAAGTTCATCAAAGGAAGCGGCGCATTCAGCACCAATCACAATGTTCATCACTTCAAATGTGTACGCGTTACTATCAGGGAAATTAATTGGGATCAATTCTGCGCCAAGTTTTTTAAAAACATTAAGTACTTTCCATTCGTTGCCACTGCTATCGAGCTTTTTAAAAGCATTGACGGCATAAGCAATCTTCATCTTTTTTATATCCACAGAATTTTTATAATTAAAGGGACGATTAACAGCACACAAATCTTTTCCATCTGTGCCATGAATATAATTAAACACAACGGCAGCATCTTCTGCACTGCGGCATATCGGGCCAATTTTATCGAGGCTCCAGCTTAATGCCATGCCACCGCTTCTGCTTACACTGCCGAATGTGGGTCGCAATCCGGTAGCGCCGCACGTATGCGCAGGTGAAATAATTGAACCCCATGTTTCTGTGCCAATTGCAAAAGGAACAAGCCCGGCAACCGTTGCGGCGGTGGAACCGGCAGAAGAACCTGATGAACCGGTTTTTAAATTCCATGGATTATTAGTGCGGCCACCATACCATTGATCGCCCATTGCCAATGCACCCAAAGTAAATTTCACAACGAGCACCGCCCCTGCTTCTTTCAAACGTTTATATACATAAGCATCTTCGTCAATCACCTGTTCTTTATAAGGTGCAGCTCCCCATGTTGTTTTTGTTCCTTTCACTGCAAACAAATCTTTTAATCCATAAGGAATGCCAAGCAGAGGCCCCCGATATTTACCCGCAGCTATTTCTGCATCTGCTTGTTTGGCCTGCTGCATTGCAATATCTTCAGTAAGCGAAATAACACACTGCAATGTGTCACCAAATTTTTTTAAGCGATCAATAAAAAATTTTGTAAGCTCAACAGAACTGATTTTTTTGTTTTTGATAAGTGATGAAAGTTGAAGTATAGAGTAAAATGCAAGATCGTTTTTATTAGTCGGCAATTGAACATTGGAAGGAATATGCCAGTTAACAGGTTCCTGGTTTTCATTAAAATGCATACCGGGTAATACAGGCGTTTGCCATAAACTCATTGGTGTACTGTTATTAAGTGGAAGCCTATGCATTTGCTTTACTGTTTTATATATGTCCTTTACGCCATCATACATGCTGTCAATTTCCTGTGGGGTAAATCGCAGATCAAAGATTTTAGCAGCTATCGGAAGATCAGTTTTTACAATTGTATCCTGGGCTTTGGCAAATAAAGCAATAAATAATGCAAATACCATGAGCAGTGTTTTCATGAAGAAGTTTTGTGATTAATAATTTTAAATGCGGAATTGTATTATACTACCTGTGTCTGCAACATTTGCTGCAATCGTTCCCGTACTAATTTTATGTGGTGTTCATCAGCATAAAAGCTTGGAATGCTTAACAGCAGGTATGATTTTTTATTTTTGGTATGCAATGTAAAAAATGCTCCTACTGATTTTCCTTTTCTTCTTTTGAATGTTATTCTTTCAACATCATTCAGGGGAATGCTAATTTCTTTTGATCCATTAACGGTTTTTTGAACGAGAAAAATTTTGTCCTCAGCAATTTTTATTTCGGTGATATAAGATTTAAAAAATAAAAGGGCTGTTGTGAGTATGGCAAACCCAATAAGAAAGTAGTTCCAGCCCATTGGAATTTTTGCGCCAATTTGCTGGATAACAAACCAAATAAAAAGCAACAGGAAGATGGGCAACACACGGTACACTACAAAATGCATGCGTTCACGCACTTCAGTTTCTTTAAGATGAAGGCAATCCTCCGTATCGGCCAGTACTTCGTAAGGCAAGTAAATATTCATACTGTTAAGTTAATAACTAAACAGGAAACAGAATTACCGGCAACGCTGTTTTTATTGTAAAGATTTTTTCCCGGTGCTGTAAATGTTTCCTTTTTAATTAAATATGAAACCATTGTATACGCTTGTGGAGTAATTTTTTTACGATTAATAATGTGGGGCTGCACAATTATAATTTTGAAACCGCATTACTGCATAGTGAGACTGGCGTACAAGAGAGTGACACAAGAGGCGATGCCATAAAATACTACTGCCGGCAACAAAAAAATTATTTCATTTTATATTCATTGTCTGCTTTATTTATATCCGGTACATAAGTGCTTCCCATCTCTAATTTTTGTACTAATTTATTTGCCGTAAATGAAAGTGTAACAGTTGTATTTCCTTTTTCCCAAACAGAAATAGTGCGGTGTATTTTTTGTGTAGTGCCGTCAGTATAATAAACAACGAGATCAACAGGCACAGGCTTACTGCCTTTGGACGTTATGGCCACTGCATAATTATCTCCGTTATGTGTAACCTTTGAAATAGCAAGATCAGGAAAGCCATCATTAAAGAACCAGCGTTGCCAGAACCAATTGAGATTACGACCGCTGCCCGTGTTTATACAATTGAAAAAATCATAAGGCATAGGATGTTTGCCATGCCACTGATCAATATAATAATGCAATGCTTTTGTAAAAAGTGAATCACCCAACATGTCGCGCACATACAAATATCCAAATGCAGGTTTGGGGTATGAGTTAAGAAAAAAAGCCGGAGTATAGTTCAGTTGCGGTGTTAATGTTTTAATGGGCACATCTGCCTCTGTGGCTGCATTTTTTTCATAAGGTTCAACACCATATTTATCAATAATTGAAGAATCAATCATAGGAGAAATAAGCCATTCTCCAATTGTAGCCCAACCTTCATCCATCCATCCATATTTTGTTTCGTTGATGCCCATATAAAAAGGAAACATGGTATGAAATATTTCATGATCGGTTAATTCAATTTCATCTGCTTTATCTTCCAGTGGATTATCATTCACCATCATGGGATATTCCATTTGATCCAAACCATCAAAGACTGTTTCATGCGGATAAGGATAAGGCCATTTTGGAAAATCATAACTCATGTGCTGCACAGTTGCTCTTGCATGATCAATTACCTCGAAATAATCTTTATGTGCAGGATTAAAAGCAGCATCTACTCTCGTTCTGCGGCCTGTTGCTTTATCAACAACAAGGCTTGATGATTTCCATATATAATGATCACTTGTGGCAAAAGCAAAATCTGTTACATCGCCTGCTTCAAATTTCCATGTATTGATGGCATTATTTCTAGTAATGTTTTGTTTTAGCAAATCCGTAGTATCTATAATGGTAGTAACACTATCGTTCTTTGCCGCCTGTTGTATCCGCTCACAATAGGGAGCAGTAAACATTTCACTACAGTTGATTAAATTACCCGTTGCCCACACCACAAAATTTTTTGGTACAGCAATGCTTACTTTGAAATTGCAAAAGTCATTATAAAATTCTCCTGAGCCGTTATAAGGATATTTATTCCATCCGTCTATATCATCATATACAGCAATTCGCGGAAAAAAGTAAGCAACAAAATCAGAGCCCGGATCTATTTCACCGGTTCTTAAATGCGAACCTTTATTTAAAGTATATGCATAAGTAATATTGAATTGAATTGATTTACCGGGAGCAAGCGGATCAATATCCACTGTCATATTTGTTGCATTTATTTTTAGCTGTGATGTATCTTTTGTTGTTCCGTTAATAGTCATGCTGCTGATCTTTACACCATCACTCACATCTTCATCCGCTATTGATCGTATACGTGGTGCACCTTTCTTATAAAGATTAGGATATAACTTAAACCATACCTGTGATAAAGTATCCGGACTGTTGTTGCTGTATCGAATTATTTCCGTACCGGTTAATTGCCTCGTAACGGGATCAAAGTTTACATTCAAAATATAGTCAGCTTTATTTTGCCAGTAATTTTTTCCAGGCCTCCCATCCTTTGATCGGGTTTCCTTATCATAAGTAGCCTCTAAGTTTCGCGGAACCAGTAAGGTTTGCTGTGCAAAACACCGCATTGCTGCACAAAGGATAAGCAGTAAACAAACTGATTTTTTTGATAGCATAAGTGAGGAATTGATAATTTGTAAATATACAATCTAGCGTATTGTTAACTTATCATGTTAGTTTAAGAATGATAAGCGGTTGATAAGTATAATTTTATTTTTTTACCTATCAGCATGGCTGCTATTAAGCTTCTGTTCTGCTTCAGGACGACTCTTATGTGCTATAGCCTTAAGCAGCAGCACTTCAGTGAATTTATTCTTTAATCAACAAGACCGATGACAGTAATAACCTCCCTAAAATCAGATATCGAATATCCCTCTTTAATAAATCAATTTATTTTCTGAAAACGGTTACCATTAAGCATAATCCTGCTTAAGAATTAATAGTTTTTGTCTGCATGCGTATTCCGAAAAGCCTTAACAGAGTAGGAATAAAAAATTTAAAAGGAACACTTATGAAAAAAACACTACAATGCTTAAGTGCTGCGGTAAGCATTATTTTTATGAGCATTTATGTACATGCTCAAAATGCAGATGAAATCATTTATAATCAGTATCTCTCAAATTACAGCTATGCAGGAGGCAGTTTTGTAATTGACACAGGGCAAGGTGTTAATACAACAATGAAAAAAGCTTTTCTTATCTGGGCGGCGAATGTGAAACCTGATTCTTTAGAACGTTATCTTTCACTTTCTGAATATGGATCCTTGGGAAATTACCTGAACGAAAAAGTGTCAACGCCCCATAAAAATGCCACGCTCAGAACTTTATTTCCAAAAAAAATTATTAAGTCAAGATATGCACACGTGTATTATCTGTTGGGTATGTAATTAATTCCTCTCATTTGTTGAATAATGTAAAGGTTTACTCTTCGCCGGTAGTATATAAAATTGATGGCAACACATTAAAAGTTATATGGGCAAGCAGAATTCATTTGGCCGCTATTACTGCCAACAATGCCGGCACTATTATCGAGTATAATGATATTATTGAAACAAAAGATGGTAACATCGTTCTCGCAGGAAAATATGCAACAAGTACTTTTCAGAAAGAATATGTACTTGCAACAAAATTGTTTGGTGCTGCAGGGACATTAAGCTGGTTTCATTATTATTTTTTTGGTAACAGTTGTAACGAAGCAGCCAACTCTGTTGCTGAAACAACAGATGGTAATCTTTCGCTCACTGGTTATGTACGCAGATGTGCTACATCCTCCTTTAGCGGACCTACCGACATGTTTTATACGCAGCTCACAGCCGCAGGCATTCCTGTGGCCGGCACTTACAGAAAGTTTCCATGGATAGGCGCTTTGAACTTATGGGGAGATAAAGTAACATGCTATACAAATATTGCAGGAAATGATAATCTTGTGATATCAGGTTATGTGGATATGCCAAAAGGAATTTCTTATGACAGGCAGATATTTATTGCCAATATAAAACAAAACGGCAATTTTATTAATTTCTTCCACATTGGTGATACGCTTGCTGATGTTGCGAATGATCTCATATTTCAACAACAACCAGGCACTCAAGATTATCTGCTTTATCTTACAGGTTATACAAGTAATTATAACTCCACATCGTCTGCTCGCAATGAGGTATATTTTCTTGAGTTAAAATTCAATGCCGTTGCAGGCGTTACAGGTCTTGTTGAATTTAGTACTTTTCCCCTAACGGCTCCGGCCTTCAATACTTATACCGGCAGAGTCGGTATTGAAATAAAGAATGCATCCTTTTATAAACGACTTGCAATTTTAACTACAGGTACTTATCGCCCCTCATTATTTGGCAATCAAACTTACACGAATGTTTTAATAAGAGATTTTGCCGATCAGTCAGGCACTTGTATAAGACGATTCAACCCGCCTGTTAAACAATTTACGATTGATGCATTACAAGCAAGCTCATATTATGTTACGCCTAATTTAAAAGTATATAGAGAAGGCTGGACCACATTGGGTCCGTTGATTACAAAACAATTATGCCAACAGGTAAAAATCAATCCATATGAAGCTTCATTAGTTGCTCCTGTTGTTTCCTCTGTTGTTTCTGATGCAATGTCTACAAATCAAAAAAATAAGCATGAAGAAATTATAGTAATGCCGAATCCGGTTAAAAACATGCTCCAATTATTTACTGCAACAGGTGAATCAATTACAAATAGGACAGGAGCAGCAACTATTAATATTTATTCTTCAGCTATGCAACCCGTACAAACTATGAAAATTACACATGTTGGCAGAAACGCTATGTCAATTCCTGTTGACAGGTTAAAACCTGGCGTTTATTTTTTGCAACTGATAAAATCAGGTTCAGTGAACACAGTGAAGTTTGTAAAAGAATAATTATGGAATCGTACCGTACAAAAACAAAGCTCCGGCCAATGCCAGAGCTTTTATATTTTTATAAATACCAGTTCAAGTTTTAGTTTGCCAACTTCTAATTTAGTTTACATGCAGGTTAACCTGGAAAAGCCTGAGATAAAATAAAATTTTTTGCAATGATGCCAGGGCTTTGTCAAAATCATCCTTTGAAGATATATCACCGTAATATCCTGTAATTTCAAAAGCAAGTAAACACAAATCTTTATCATCGTCTATCTTCGAAATGGTTAGGATTTGCGGGTTACCAATTTCAAGAGGATTATTTTCGTGATTGATTAATATAATAATCTTTTGATGGAAATCATTATAATAGGCCAGTTTATAATTTTCAGCAAATCTTTTGATGAGGTTATCGGTATATTTTCTTGCGTCGCTCCAGGAAAAACTATAATGTTCAACCTTGAAAGGATTTTCGGTTACAACGTGACTCATAGAATATTCGTTTTTTTATTTAGCAATTTTTGGACTTGATAAAAGTACAATGGAACAATTGCTGATTCCTATTAAAAGCCGCTTAACCAGATAAAGTGACAATTAAAATTATTGTGAGCGTGACAGTTATTATTAATAAGTTATAAAATGAATGCTATTAACTAAGACGAGAAAGCCCCGGAGAGAATTTTTCTCTCATCTATGTATACTTGTACTTCGAATTTCATACTTCGTACCTCATACTTCACACTTTGTACTTCATACCTCATACTCATCCTGGTACTCGTTCTTTACTTCTTTCAAGCAGTTGATACATAAACAATCATTGTAATGCTCTTCAATAAAATTTTTTTCATCGCCTGACAATACAATAAAGTTGCACTGACAATGCATTATATCACCAATCCTGCATTCAAAAGATTGATTACAACGTGGACAAATTTTTTGTTCATGAACCGGCATAGAATAATTTTTTTGATAAATATCTTTTATAATTTAAACCGTATTCCACCAGTGATATTTATGCCCTGCACATTGTAACCATATACTTCATAATAATTCTTTTTATCAGTAATATTTTTTGCATCAATAAACATGTTTAGCCTGCTGTTCAAGAATTGGTATTCTGCGTACATATTTAGTAACGCGTAAGCTTTTAAATCAACTTGTACAGGTATATAAGTGGTAGGATCAAAATAGGTATCAGTGCGTTTGCCTGCATACTGCAATGACGCACTGATGAAAAAATGTTTTGTTGCCTGGTAACTGGCAAAGAAGTTAACAGCACGCTTAGGTCTTCTTATAAGATTATAAAATGTTGTGTCTTTCCCTTCCAGCTTTTGTGTTATTTTACCATCAATATAGGCATAGGATGCTTTCAGATTTAACTTTTTTGTTACGGCATAATTCAACTCAAGCTCTGCACCAAAATCATGTTGCTTATCACGGTTTTCATATTTATCGTTTATATAAACAATTACATCATTAATAACGCGGTTGAATCCTGTAACGGTAAGTGCAAGTTTTTTTTGCAACAGCGATGTTTGCATACCCGCCTCCTGTGTATTTGACTTTTCAGGTTTCAGGTTTGGATTTGCGCCATAAAGCCCAAACAATTCATTAATTGAAGGGGCACGAAAACCACTTGTGATATTTGCAAAGAGTTTTACACTATTATTTATTAAATAAGACGGATTAAAACTATAATTGAAATTATCGCCATACTTGTTATGATGATTGAAGCGTCCGCCCACTTCCACATTCCATCCATTATTGCTATGAAAAAAGAAAGACGCATAAGGACTGATAATGCTGTTAATGGTATCAGTAACGTCAACGCGATAGCTTTGATAATTTACTCCTCCAATCATCTGTATATGCTGACTGAAGCTGTGATTTACGAATGCTTCTGCCTGGTGAAATTTTCCTTTGGTAAAAAAATCGCCATAATCACTTGAATAAAGTCTTTTTGTAAAATCATATGCGTAATTGAAATGTACACTGCCTTTTGCATAATTATAATGTCCGTTCAATCCTGTATTTACAAGTGATGACGTATAATGATTGTGAGCATCTATAAAAGCGTCTGCATCATAGCCACCTTCAAATTGTGAGAAGCGATAGTAAGGAGATATTTTAAAGTTATTTGTCACGTTCACTCCAACAAGAGCCTGCACCGCATGTTGTGTAAAACCATCTTTATCAAAACCTGCTTTACCCGTTGTGTCCTTCGCTTCTGAAATGCCATCAGTATTGTAATACACATAATTCACATCGTACTCCAATACTTTTGTTTTCTGGCTAATATTAGCATTGCCTTTAAATGTGTTGAAGCTTCCATATGTTATCAATCCTTTCAATTGTGGTTGTTTTGTCTCAGCTTTTTTTGAAATAATATTAATAACACCAGCCACAGCATTGGAGCCATATAAAGTGCTCTGACTGCCTTTCAAAATTTCAATGCGTTCAATATTATCCAATGATAATAAACGCAAATCAAAACTTCCACCCACACCGGCGGGTTCATTTAGTGGAATGCCATCCAGCAAAATCAAAGTGTACTTGTCTGTTGCGCCACGAAGAAAAAGTAATTTGTCTTTACCCGGATTACTGATTGCTCCATTTACTGTAATGCCCGTTTGTTCATTCAGCAATTGTGCAAAATCTTTACCGCCACTTTTTTCAATTTGCTCTTTGGTAATAATTGTAACAACCTTTCCCGTTTCACTTAATTTTTTCGGGCTTTTGGTAGCGGTTACCACTACTTCATCCAAAATGTTTTGTGCAGAATCTTTTTGTGCAAGAATGTTTTGCGATACTGCCAGTGCAGTCAATGTGTACAGAATTTTTTTCATGCTCATCTTTCGATTTAAATGTTAAATAAATTTTCGAGAGATGAGCTTTCGCGTAAAGAAAGAAGTAGAAATGAAAACAGTCCTGAAGTAAGACAATTTACATTCCGGCTTTTCACCCGAAAGCTCAATGAAATAATTGATTTGGCAGGTCTTCTGGCTTAGCCCTAACTTAATGCCTTCCCGTTATTAAACAGTGGCAAAGAGAATTAAGTTCTTTCTTCCTAATCCCCCCTTTAGGGGGTTAGGGGGCTTTTACAGCTACGGGGATAGCGCCGGATTTTCACCGGACTTCCCTTTTAATTCTTTGATGATTTTTTTTGAGCCCAATTGCAAAGTTTCAATTAAGCATCGTTGCGTCGCGCTCTTATACTGCTGATTCTTTAATCAGCAAAATCATCTTTGAAACCAAAATCAGAGCACAAAATTCAGTCGAAAGTTTTAATAAAGCAAATGAAGTTTTACACGGACTGATGAGCACTATAGAAGTTGTAATAAGAATAACGAACGGCCTTTCATTTGAGTATTTGAAAATTTTTGACGATCACGTTTCTTGAATTATTTGAATAATGAACAAAACGTTGAAGAGTGCAACACAACATAAGCTCAATTCTATTAGAGAATTTGCCTCAATACAAACTTCATCTTTAGATAAATCAATATCTTGTTAAAAAATAAAACACGTTGCAAATATTTATAATTTTATAGACTGATGCGGTTAAAACACACAACAAGAAAATTTTTTATTATTCTGCTTATTGTCGTATTTAGTTTTAAAGCAGGCGCAGGTTTGTATCTTCATAATTATACCCATGTAAAAAATATCTTCAGCACTTCTGCACCCGGTTCAAAGGAAATTAAATTTGCCTGTAGCTGTATTATCGATTTTTATTTACCTTTTACTGAAATTGCTCAACAAAAAATTATCTTACCATATTTTACTTACGAAGAACGAACTTTCCCGTTTACATCTTTCATATTCTCTTCACCATCTTTTTTTTATTCATTGAGGGCACCTCCTGTAATCTAAATGTTTAATCGATTATATCAATGCATCAAATCTGAAAGAATAAAAACAGAAACACAGGAAGAATTATTTACAACAAGTATTTAAATATTTGCAATGTTACAAGTATTTATGTGTGCAGAAGAATAGCAACTTTGATAACTTCCTTATGACTTATATAATTCGGTTTATAAAATGAAAAGAGTATACGTTTCCAGTACACAAAAAAACAATATGAGTCTGCTCCAAAAAATAAAAGCCATTTTTTCCAAGGCATTGTTGCTATCAATTCTTTTTATAAGCGAAGCCTCCATGGCACAAAATAAAACTGACAGCACAGCAACAGATTCGGTATTGCTAAAACAGATTGAAGAACAAATGAACCAGAATCAGCCGGTACCACAGCAAACACGTTCAAGTCTTTCTTTCAATCCTGATATTGGTGTGATCGGAGATTTTCAAAGTTTATACATCAGTAAGGGTGATAAAAATTTTGACATGTATCTTAATGAAACAGAACTTTCATTGCAGGCAGTTGTAGATCCCTATTTAAGAGCAGATTTCTTTTTGTCATTCGGAAGAGATCCTGAAACAAATAAATATGGTGTTGAAGTGGAAGAAGGATATTTAACCACGCTTTCATTACCTGCAAAATTGCAATTGAAAGTAGGGAAATTTCGAGAGGCTGTAGGAAGAATTAACCCTACGCATCCACATGCACTTCCTTTTATTGATTTGCCGAATGCTTATGTAAATTATTTTGGACAAGACGGATTAAACGATGAAGGGATATCATTAAGCTGGTTAATTCCTAATCAGGCTTTTTACCAGGAGCTTGTTTTTCAAACAACTTCGGGATTTTCTGAAACACCAAGCTTTACAAGGAGTGAAGGAAATCATCTTGTTTATTTAAGTCACTTGAAAAATTTCTTCACACTGAATGATAATACTACACTTGAATTAGGGATTACAGGAATTTCCGGTCCTAATGACTCTTCACACACTACTAATATTGGCGCTGCAGATCTCACGTACAAATGGAAACCCGTTCAGATGAATACTTATAAATCGGTTACCTGGCAAAGTGAGTTTTATTACAGCAATGCGCATTATGCTGATGGTGGAGGAAAGAACTCATTTGGTCTTTATTCTTTTCTTCAATACCAATTATCGAAGCGTTGGTTTCTCACAGGTCGGTATGACTATGCGCAAAAGCCTTATGATAAAAGTATTGTTGAGCAGGCATATTCATTAACTGCCGGATGGTATGCAACTGAGTTTTCAAAATTTGAAATAGAAACAAAGACAACAGACGACAATATTGAATCACGATTTTACCAGGCATGGCTGCGTTGCATCTTTGTAATTGGAGCACATGGGGCACATCAATATTAAAAAATTATTTTACAAGAGGAATAAAAGTTACACTATGACAAAAAAATCAATTGTATTTATCTTGATGCTAAATGGCTTTTTTTTATTTGCAAAAGCGGCTGCAATAAAAGTTGTTACTACCACTACTGATACGCGAAGCATCACAGAATTGATCGGCGGTAATAAAGTATCGGTAACATCTATTGCAACTGGATATCAAAATCCGCATTTTGTTGACCCCAAGCCGAGCTATATTATCGGGCTATCAAATGCTGATGTGTTTGTAACAGTTGGTCTCGATCTTGAAACCGGCTGGTCGCCGCAATTACTTACGAGTTCAAGAAATACAAAAATACAAAGAGGATCTCCCGGTTATGTAGATGCATCAATAGGAATACCTTTATTGCAAGTTCCAACTTCTGCTAACAGGGCTGAAGGTGACATCCATATTTATGGAAACCCGCATTACTGGCTTGATCCTTTAAATGGGAAAATTATTGCGAGAAATATTGCTGACGGGCTTGAACGCGTTGATCCTTCCAACAAAACATTCTACGAAACAAACCTGAAGAACTTCGATAATCAAATTGATGCAAAAATGAAAGATTGGCAAACAAAAATGACGCCCTTCAGAGGAACAAAGCTTATTGCCTATCACAACGAATGGGTTTATTTCGAAACAAGGTTTGGATTAAAGATTGTTGATTTTATGGAACCTAAACCCGGCATTCCACCTACTCCATCTCAATTGGTAAAAGTAATAAACGAAACAAAATCAAATAATATTAAAGTTATAATTTCATCACCTTATTTTACAACCTCATCTTCAGATTTGGTATCAAAGCAAACAGGTGCAAAAGAATTAACGCTTGCTACTTCTGTTGGTGCATTTTCTTCTGTAAAAAATTATTTCGATTTATTTGATTATGATATTAGCCAGTTAACAGCAATGCTGAAGTAATTAATTAAAATACTCAAGGTAAAATTTTAAAACCGGGAATTTATGTTTGCTATGTTTCAATTACCGTTTATGGTGCAGGCCTTTGCAGCGGCTGTTATCACAGGAATTTTGTTATCTTATTTGGGTGTGCATGTAGTGGGCAGAGGGATTGTTTTTGTTGATCTTGCACTTGGGCAAATATCATCATTAGGTGTAGCATTTGCAGCTTTCATTGGAACAGGTGTTACTTCCATTCCACTTATTTTTACATTGGTTGGCGCATTGCTTATGTCGTTCATAAACATTCGGGACAAGCGATTGAAACAGGAAGCGATCATTGGAATACTATATGCTTTTGCTTCGGCCCTCACAGTGTTACTCATTTCAAAAACTCCGCACGGTGATTCAGATGTTCAGGAGGTTCTCTTTGGAAATATTTTATCTGTAAGTCGGGAACAAATATTATTGATAGGAATTGTGTTTGGAGCAATTGCACTTATGCATCTCATTTTCTTTCGAAAATTTTTCTCATTAACGGAATCATTTGAAAGCGGAGTAAACCATCTCGTTGGAATTTTTAATATCTGGAACTTTTTGTTTTATATTTCAATCGGGCTTGCTATTGTATTTGCTGTAAAGATCAATGGGGTAATTCCTGTTTTTTCTTATCTTATTATTCCGGCCGTATCTGCCATCATGCTTTCAAAAAATAATATCACTGTATTAATTCTTGCTTTCGTTATTAGTATAGTCGCGAGCTTCTTCGGATTAAATTTTTCGTTTCATTACGATTTCCCTGCAGGATCATCTATTGTAACAGTATTGGGTATAATCTTTATTTTATCAGCTTTGTATAACATTATCAAAGGTCTTGTTTCCAGGAAGCAAGCATAAAAAAATTCCTTTACTTCAGCATATGCTATAAATTTTTTTGACCCCCTTAAAAGCAATCATTGTATTACTCATAAATCAATATCTTGTTAAAAAAATGAAATTACGTTGCAAATTTTATACTTTTATGATTCGAAATGCAACTAAAAAACATAACAAGAAAATTTTTCGCTATCCTGCTTATTGTTGTATTTAGTGTAAAAGCAGGTACAGGCTTATATCTTCACAACTCTCTTCATGTAAAAAATAGTGCTGTTTCTTCACAATCTGCTTCAACGGAAATAAAATATTCCTGTAATTGTATTTCTGATTTTTATCTTCCCTTTACCGAAATAGCTCAACAAAAAATTATCTCTCCATCTTTCACTTATGGAGAGCATTTTTTTTCCTATACTTCTTCTGTGCTGGTTACATTCACTATTTTTCACTCCTTAAGAGCCCCCCCTATAGCTTCCTGATGCATTAAATATACTGCCGGGCATTGATTGTCTTTCTTAATTTCTCTGTTCAAAATTGGTGAGAGAGATTTTATGAAGTCAGCTTTCACATCATTATTGAATACCCCCCGAAACTTCGTGGGCCACATTTTTCCAATTTGATCGGAATTCCAATAAGCCGGGACTTATACAAAAGAATATATAGCAACAAAGCGTAACGCAGGTGTAAAGCATACCGGTCAGCAATTTCAAAAATGCACAATTTTTGTCAGTTTGAATACTTGTTTAGAATATTTTTTCCATGAAAAATCAATTATCCTTAAATAAAATTTTTATGAAATCAACAATAACACTATTGATTATTTTCTATTCCATTATATCAACCAATTCTTTTAGTCAAAATATTGGTCAATCCAATCCATCCGTTAAATCTGCTCCTGTTAAAGGAAGATTGACCGGCAAAATAACAGATGCAAAAACAGGAGCGATTTTGCCTGGTGCAACTATTTATTTTCCGGATTTAAAAACAGGCGCTATTTCGGATAATAATGGCATGTACACAACTCCACTTCTTAATGCCGGGAAATATCTTATTCAAATTACTTACCAGGGCTATGCAACCGTTATCGAAACGATAAATATTAATGGTAGTACGCAAAAAGATTTTTCTTTAAAAGAAACGATAGTAGAATTCGAAGAAGTTACTGTAACGGGTGTAACCTCCGCTGCCCGTACCAAACAATCACCCCAGCCGATAAATATCGTAAAGAGGACAGATTTTTTAAAAACAATTTCTACCAATGCAATTGATGCTTTAACCAAAACAGTTCCGGGTGTATCGGGTCTCACTACAGGTCCGGCTATTTCAAAACCAGTTATACGTGGTTTAGGATATAACAGGGTAGTAACTATAAATGATGGCATACGCCAGGAAGGACAGCAATGGGGTGACGAACATGGAATTGAAATTGACGATTACAGTATACAAAGAGCAGAAGTATTAAAAGGCCCTGCTTCATTGATGTATGGAAGTGATGCAATGGCCGGAGTGATTAATATTATTACGCAACAACCTGCTCCGGAAGGCCGCATAACCGGCAATATAACCAGCGAATATCAAACCAATAATGCATTAAGAGGTTTTAATGGAAATATAGGAGGTACCAGGAATGGCTTTAGCTGGAATGCCTATGGTACGTATAAAGGTGCCGCGGATTATCAAAATAAATATGATGGCCATGTATGGAATTCAAAATTCAATAATAAAAATTTTGGAGGGATGCTTGGTTATGGAGGCAGTTGGGGCCACAGCCATATTTTGGTGAGCAATTTTGATCAGCATATTGGCATGGTGGAAGGTGACAGAGATAGCGCTACAGGTCTGTTTGTAAAGGCATTACCAAATGGTGAAGAAGCTATTGCAACCGGTGATGATTTTAAAGGTGTTACTCCTGATATTCCATTCCAGCACATCCGCCATTTTAAAGTAACGAGTGATAATGTTTTTAACATTGGCAAAAATGTATTGGATGTTATTGTCGGCTATCAGCATAATCAGCGCCAGGAATTTGGTAATCCCGATGATGTAAATACACCCGATGCATGGTTTGATTTGCAAACCGTAAATTACGCGTTAAGGTTTCATTTACCTTATATAAACAACTGGAAAACTACCATTGGTGTTAGCGGAATGTCGCAGACAAATAAAAATAAAGCAGAAGAAGTGCTTATTCCAAACTATGATTTGTTTGATATTGGGGGCTTTGTATTTACCCAATATCATAAGGACAAATTATCACTCAGCGGAGGAATTAGATTTGATAACCGCAATGTAAATGCAAAAGCAATGACAGTAGACGGAGAACCTAAGTTTAGCCAGTTCACCCGCAATTTTTCAAATGTATCCGGCAGTGCAGGTTTAAGTTATGAAGCAACAAAAGAACTTACGCTTAAGTTTAATCTGGCAAGAGGTTTTCGTGCACCAACTCTTGCAGAACTTGCAAGCAATGGAGCGCATGAAGGAACTATACGTTATGAGGTAGGAGATAACGATTTAAAATCTGAGACCAGTTTGCAGGCAGATGGTGGAATTGAAATAAACTCTGAGCATGTTTCTTTTGAAACAAGTGTGTTCTATGACCATATCAAGAATTTTATTTTCTATGAAAAAGTGCGGAATAAGCAAGGACAAGACTCAATCATTTTAGATCCTGAAACTGGCGAAGAACTTGGTGTATTTCGTTTTGCTCAGAAAGATGCAAATTTATACGGCGTAGAGGTGAGCATGGATATACATCCGCATCCTCTGGATTGGCTGCATATTAAAAACACATTCTCTTACACAAGGGCACAGTTCACAGAAGAAATTGATGGCAGTAAAAATATTCCCTTTATTCCTGCTGCAAGATTGTTTTCAGAAGTAGGCGTAAATCTTATGCCAAAGGGTAAAACTCTTCGTAATGTTTCTGTAAGTGTGGAAAGCGATTATACTTTTAAGCAGGATCATCCTTTTACAGGCTACAATACTGAAACATCAACAGGGGGTTACTGGTTAATTGATGCAGGTATTGGTGGTGATTTTGTTTCCAAAGAAGGAAGGAAATTATTTAGTCTCTATTTTACAGGAATGAATCTAACTGACATTGCTTACCAGGATTTTTTGAGCAGGCTACGATATGCTGCAGAAAATAATGTTACAGGCAGAGTAGGTGTTTTTAATATGGGCAGAAATTTTGCATTTAAGCTAAATATTCCATTAGATTTTAAAATGTAATTTACCTATGAAGAATAAAAAAAAGCTGTTACTATTTTCAGTAGCAGCTTTTTTTTATTGGAAAATCAAATTTTTTTTCTGAAGATTTTTTATGTAAGCAACTATAACGCTTTGTGCATCTGTAATTGCGTCACACTCTTGTAGGTTTTGTTTTCACAGCAGCGGGTACCCGTTTTAAGTGATGCTCATTTTTTCTTTTTCACTTTTTGTTTTTTCCTTTACCAAATTTTCATTTATTCTGAACTTAACTATATTTTTTACCAGGGTTACCGGAATGGCTTTTTCAATTGGAAATTGAATTGCGCCTTTTGAAGTTTTATAATCTGCTAATTCGTTCTTGAAAACCAATGATGAGATTGTGCCATTTTCACACCTTGCACTTTGCGCAGAAAAATTTCCTCATGCTACAATTCGCAAAATTACTGGACGAGGGCATCAGCTAAATAATGATTTATCTGAAGTTGTTCAGGATATTAAAATTTGAGCACTCCTGTTTGAACTAAATTCTGACATCCACTATAGACGGAGCAAATTGCCTGATGGTATGATAGAAAGTTCTTCTTCAATTTTAAGTAAAACCGTCAATCTTCTCTCAGCCTCTTATGCGAAGTCCATGGAGGATAAGCACAAAGGAAATAAGACCCGTTACGGATGAATATGCCAGCACTTTAATAAAAGTTTCTTGAAAAGAACTACCGTGATGCAGCCCGTGAGGAAGTTCCCCCATCAGCACTATTGTTTCGTTGCCCACTCCCCATATTGCAGCTATTGTGTAGGCAGCTAAGATTGCCAAAGCTGAATATATTAAAGTCCAGAATGCAATACGTGATGCAGTAGCACTAAGTTTAAGTCTTGTCCATAAGAGTCCCATTGCCAACAGAAGAACTCCCTGATAAGCACTAAGCGTATGCACCGAAAGTCCAATACGCGGTGAGCCGAGATATGGAATTACAAAGCCATCAAATGATGAATACAGGATGAAGATAATACCAAGTTGAAGCAGGCGTTGTCCCTGTCGTGACAATATACCGGAGAGAAAAGTATCCATAGGTTTTTGTTTTAATTGCCTGCCTGCTGAAGCAAGGCATGGCAAAAAATTTTTTGAATTATACTATAATTAAAAAATGAGAAAACGAAATTGGATAATAAAATAAAAAAGTTTCAAGTAAGATTATCAATTTTCTCCCGAATGACCTGCTTCTCTGTCTGCGTTTTAGCTAAATCGTAAGCCTTTTGAAAATTAAATTTTGCTTTTCCGTTATCAATGTCTTTGTAAAGCTCAGCAAGCAAAACAAAGTAAAAATGATTGCTGGTGAGTTGCAATTTTTCTGCTTCAATCAGTGCTTCTTTTTTTCCTCTTGCTTTGTATAAAGCATAAGTTCGGTTTAGTGCAACACTTGGCGAATAATTTATTTGCAATAACAAATTATAAAGTTGTAAAATATCTTTCCATTTTTCTTTTGTATCATCTTTCATGCAATGCCAGTAGGCAATTCTTGCTTCCAAATGATACGAGCTTAATTCTTCTCCCCGCGCTGAAAGGATTAAAAAATGCATGCCCTGTTTTATTAACGCCGTATCCCATAATTCTTCATTTTGTTCTTCATACAACACGGAAGAATTTTCGTTTGTTTCTCTGGCGCTAAATCGCGAAGCATGAAAACACATGAGTGCCACTAGTGCATTTGTTTTGGGAAGATTAGTTCTTTCATATTCTGTAAGCATTACACACAGGCGCAATGCTTCTAAACACAAGTTCTTCCGCAAAATTTCATTTTGGGTTTTGGAATAATAACCTTCATTGAAAAGCAAGTAAATAATATGCAGCACATTATCGAGCCGATTAGCTATTTCATTTTCTGATGGCAGTTCCATCTTTACTTTTTCTGTCCGCAATTTTTCTTTTGCTCTGAACAATCTTTTGTTGATGGTTTCTTTGTTGGATAAAAATGCTTCGGCAATTTCATCAATACCAAAACCGCAAAGAATGCGCAATGCTAATGCAATTTGGGCTTCGCTTGCAATGGAAGGATTGCAAACAGCAAACATCATTTGCAATTCGCTGTCTTTGATATTGTCCATTGAAAAATCTGGTTCTTCAATTTGATTGGTTATTTGTTGCGTGATTTTCAGTTCGGGAATTATTTTCTTATCGAGTATTTTATTTCTTCTGAAATGATATAAGGTTTTTTGCTTCGCTACTGCGTAAAGCCATGCAGTTGGATTTTGCGGAATGCCTTTTATTCCCCATGTTTCCGTTGCCTGCAAAAAAGTTTCGCTCACAATATCTTCGGCTATTTCAATATGCTGCAATCCAAAAAGTTTACTGATGACAGCAACCATTTTTGAAAATTCCTGTTGAAATAAATGCTTTAAAGATTCGTATTCGTTTCCCATGATAAAATTGTAAGAGGCCATCTCATAATAATCAATAATTACCAATTAATAATTATTGACTATTGGAGTTGGTTAACAGAAGAAAGCATTGCTTTTAGAGACAGCCTCTTTATTTCCTGATAATTTATCCATAGATTGGTCGTATCTCTACACTGCCATTGGCATCCAGTACAGGACATCCATGCGCCAATGTTGTAGCATCTTCCAAGCTCTCTGCTTTCACAATAATAAAACTACCCAGCCGCTCTCTTATCTCCACGAAAGGTCCATCTGTAATAACACCACCTGGTTTAAGTACTTTGCCTTCCATAGAAAGACGAACACCATCGCTCACAAATTTTCCCTGTGCTTTTATGCGTTCAGCCCAGTCTTTCCATTTTTTTGTAAGGGCTTGCATTTCTTCTTTTGATATGCTGCTGTAGTCAAAGCTCGGTTGACGAAATAATAACAGGAATTCTTTCATTTTGTTTTTGATTTAATCGTGATTGAAATAAATTCTAATTCGCATGCACCGCATATTGCCCCGGCTGATAAGTGCCCACCGGAGCACCGAACGCAATATTAATACGATTGTAACTGTTGATGGTTATCACCGCCAACGTAAGATCAATTAATTCTGCTTCTGAAAATTGTTGACGCGCTGCTGCATAAATTTCGTCAGGCACATTACCATTCGTAATTTTTGTAACGGCTTCTGCCCATGCTAATGCAGCACGTTCACGCTCGGTGTAGAAAGGTGCTTCACGCCATGCATCCAGCACATACAAACGTTGTTCTGTTTCACCTGCTTCACGCAGATCTTTTGAATGCATATCAAGACAATAAGCACAGCCATTGATCTGCGACACCCTGAAATAAATCAAATTTAAAAGTGATTTTTCAAGCGGCGATTTTGCCAGGTAAATTCCTAAACCATACAAGGCCTTCAATGCGCCGGCGCCTTTTTCGTAGGAATTAATTCTCTGTTCCATTCTGTTTTTGATTTTAATTGTTATTGCCTGCCTGTAGTGCAGACAGAAATATTTGAATTACACTTCAATAATGAGTGAGATCACAGAAATTGGACAGCTTCAAAAAAAAAAATTTTTCAGTTAACCCTTTTTTGACAGGCTTTTTTCAAAATTTTATTTTGGAATTATTACGCCGGATGCTTGCGAATGAATAGTTAATGCTGCGTAATGTTGAGCTCTGTTTTACAAAAACTTTGTAGTGGCAGTTTGTTTTATATTGTTTTTTCAATTAATTCTTGCGTATCCGTATCAATTATTATTATTCCTTCATTTGTGTCATTTAGTTGTGCTACCAATAAACCTTTGTTAGTCCAGATTGATGTTCTCCCTGCACATTTATAACCATCAGATTGTCCAACACAGTTTGACATTAATACTGTCATTGAATATTTATTGGCAATGTCAGATAACCTGGTAAGGGCTTTGTCAATTCCATTCATAAATTTTGCCACACTTGCTATATAAATTTCCGCTCCACTTTTAAAAGCATTCTCCGAATGTTCAGGAACTGATAATTCATAACAAATGGCAAGTGCAATTTTATGCTTGCTCTCTGTCAAAAAAACCTGATGTTGTCCATTGATAAAATATGGATTCTCATCCGTGTGTAAATATTGTTTGGAGTAAGTTTGTCGAGACTTATGCGGTTGAAAGATTATCATACTTATCAGAATGCCTGAATTACTTTTTGTTGGCATCCCAACTCCAATAGTAATATGTTTAGTGTCGCTAATTTTTTGGAAATCATCAAACCTGATATCATCTTGATTAGTTGCTAAGTCTTTTGATAGTTTCGGTTCATAACCTGTTAATGATAGTTCTGGAAAAATAATTGTTTCTGCTCCCTTGGAAACAGCTAAGCCTATTAATTTTTTGTGATTATCAATATTACTTTGAATGTCACCTTTGACAGGTCTTGTCTGTGCTACGCAAATTTTCATTTTGTTGTCTGTATAAAATTGGATTTTGCATTCCATCTGCATGGAACTAATGCTGAAAATTATTTACAAAGCTCAAGATAAAAACTTTTGCTAAATAGAATTCCCTTAAGCAGATAACTGGAGTTGAATAGGAAACAAAAGTTGATGCTGGTTATGAGTTTAGAATTAGTTTAATAAGATTGTTATTAAAGATTTCCTCAAACTATTTTTTTTGTTGTCAATGGGCTCTTGCAATGGATGTTGTTGGAAAATAGTTTTATGCAACTCTTCAACTATGTTGGAAAGTGACACAGCTTTTTCCTCTGATAATTCGTAAATTTTTTTCTTATACCCCCCAACTATAAGCACAGCAATTATGTATTAAGCATAAGCGGCATTACAAGCATTAGTAAATCTTCGCCATCATCTTGTTCTATTGGCTTAACAATTCCGGCTTTTGTTGGTGTTGACAATTCTACTTTTACTTCATCAGAATCCGCTGCGCCAAGCATTTCAATTAAAAATTTTGCATTGAATGCGATTTGCAAATCTTCGCCATCATACTGGCAATTCATGCGCTCATTGCCTTCAAAGCTAAAGTCTACATCCTGCGCGGCTAACTGCAACTCGCTGCCGCTAATGCTTAACGCAACCTGGTTGGTACTCTTATTACTGAATACACTTACGCGCCGCAGTGCGCCCTGAAAATCATTTCTGTTTACAACAAGCTTATAAGGATTGTCCAATGGAATAACCACTTTATAATCGGGGAAACGTGCGTCAATCAGGCGGCAGACAAGCTGTGTGGAACCATGCTTAACAAAAAGATGATTACTGTTATAGCTTAATGTTATTTCATCTTCATTATTTGGCAATACATTTTTAAGAAGAGTCAATGGTTTTTTAGGAACAATAAAACTGTCGTTTTTCGGGCAGCTTGTATCGGTTCTTTTATAACGTACAAGACGATGCGCATCAGTCGCTACAAATTGAATTGAATCTTTATTTAATTCAAAGAATACACCTGTCATGGCAGGCCGCAGGTCATCATTGCTCACCGCAAATAATGTGTTATTGATAGCAGTAACAAGTGCGGCACTGCTCATGGTAAATGAAGTGGTATCATCTGCAACGGGCTCTTTAGGAAAGTTGTCAGGATTTTCACCCATCACTTTATATTTCCCATTGTCGCTTGTAATTTCAACTGCATAATTTTTATCAATCGTGAAAGTCAATGGCTGATCTGGTATATTCTTCAATGATTCAATAAGTATTTTAGCAGGAATACAAACTCTGCCATTTGTTTTACTCTCTACATCCATTTGCACCCGCATTACCGTTTCAAGGTCTGTAGCTGCAATGCTTAGTTTTTTATCTTCTATATCAAACAAAAAATCTTCCAGTATCGGCAGGACCGTGTTGGCATTGATTACACCACTTATCTGCAGAAGATGCTTAAGCAGTGATGAAGCGGAAACTATAAATTTCATATTACAATTTACTGTTTTTGTATGGCAACAAACCTACTGTAAAATAATTAATAACGTGAGATGTATTTAATGCGATTAACTTATTAACAGGCAAATGTTAATTAGTTGTGCCGGAAAATTACAATCGTATACTCCTGAGTATTTCAGCAAACCTCTCTTTAAATACAGGCTTTATGAGGTAATCGGTAACAATATCAATTTCCCTGGCGCGGGATATATCACTTTTATCAATTGAAGAACTTACTATATAGATATATATTTTTTTGGGAACAGATGAAGCAATAGGATTAAATCCATCAATAAATTCCCAACCATCCATTGCAGGCATATTTATATCAAGAAAAATTACATCGGGTAAAGTTTCCGGATTTGAAATATTGGCTTTAATAAAGTTAAGTGCATCTGTCACATTGCTATATTCTTCAATTTTACCAGCTAACCCGGTCGCTTTTATTGTTTTTGTAGCGGCATACCGGTAAACGAGATCATCATCTACAAGAAGAATGCTGGATTTTTGGTCTTTCATTAATAATAAAATTACATCTGGGTAAACTACAATTTTTTTTATAAAACCCATATGTTTTTTTTTGGGGAAGCAGTAAAAAAGGCGATAAATGAAGAAAAAATAATATTGGCGTTATAGTATATCATTTGCATCTGTCAAAACATGGATTAAAAAAAATGAATAACACTAATGATAAATACAGAAAGTCTGATGTAATTATCTCCTTATTACCTTCGCAAAAATTTTTATTATGGCTCAATTCCGCAATTTTAAAATGGTAAGCTATGTAGTATATGGAAGAGGAAGTTTTAATCAATTGGATGAAATATTAATACCCATTCGAAAGCAACATATACCTGTAATATTTCTGGTAGATCATTTTTTTTCTACAGGATCTGACGGACAGAGTAAATCATTGCTTAACCGCATTCCATTGCAGGGCAGTGATAAAATAGTTTTCGCAGATGTCACTTATGAACCTAAAACATCTTATGTGGATAAATTGACTCAACAACTGAAAGATGAATTTGGAACGGTAAGCGGCATCATTGGCATTGGTGGCGGGTCTACCATGGACCTTGCTAAAGCAGTTGCGCTTATGATGAATAATCCCGGCTCTTCTGCTGACTACCAGGGATGGGATCTTGTAAAGAATCCCGGTGTTTATAAAGCAGGGATTCCAACGCTTAGCGGAACAGGGGCCGAAGTAAGCCGCACCTGCGTATTAACAGGGCCTTCAAAAAAATTGGGTATGAATTCTGACTTCACTCTATTTGATCAAATAGTGCTCGATCCTGAACTTACTGCCAATGCCCCCAATAACCAGCGCTTTTATACGGGCATGGATTGTTATATACATTGCATAGAAAGTTTGCAGGGAACCTATCTTAATGAATTCAGTAAAAGCTATGGAGAAAAAGCTTTGGAGCTATGCCGTTATGTTTTCCTCGAAAAAGATAGCTGGGATAATGAATGCGACGACAAGCTGATGATGGCTTCTTATGCCGGCGGCATGAGCATTGCTTATTCGCAAGTGGGCATTGCGCATGCAGTAAGTTATGGTTTGAGTTACCTGCTTGGCACACGGCATGGCATAGGCAATTGTATTGTAATGAATCATCTGGAAGAATATTATCCCGAAGGCGTTGCTGAATTTAAACGCATGGTAGAAAAGAACAATATTGATATTCCAGGCGGCATTTGCAAAGGCCTTACTGGTGAGCAATTCAATACTATGATAAATGTCGCACTAGGCATGAGACCGCTTTGGGAGAATGCATTGGGAAAAGAATGGGAGAAAATTATGACAAGAGAAAAATTACGGGCGTTATATGAAAAGTTATAGATTTTTAAAGCTATGAGTTCTTAGCAGTGGGCTATGAATTCTTTCCTCGTGGCCCACAGCTCAAAACCCCTGGCTCAAAAAAGTTCGGGACACATAAGTTGAGTGACTATTTCAGAAGTAAATTGGTAATGCAACTTTTACATTATCCCAAAGCATGTTTAATGTAGTTCCTCCTTTCATGTCTTCAAAATACATGGTAAAAACCTCAACCGGAGTATTTATGTTTTGAACAGGTGCATCAATACGCAATGCATCCTTCTTTTCATTATAAGCTAAACCCCATATATCTTTTTCAGTATTGAAAATGATCGTCCATTTTGTGTCAGTGCAAATGGCATATAGTGTATACCTTCCTTTTGGAAGTGTTCTGCCATTGATTTTTACATTTTTAAAAAATTCAATTTCTGTAGCTTCATTTGCACCAAGACGCCATATTTGACCGTACGAAACAATGCCTCCAAAAATTACTCTTCCTGCTTTTTGCGGTCTGCTATAGATAACTCTTGCAACAGGTTGCTCTGTTATTTTACCATTCATTTTTAAAATGGGATAATTGGGCGGAGAGTAACTCATATCCATCGGGCTTTTGTCGAGTTCTGTTGGTTGCTGCTGGGCGAAGGAAGAAAGTGATAACAAATAAAATACTGCAACAAAAACTTTTTTCATCTTATGGTTTTTAGTATCAACAAAGGCAGCGTGGGAAAATTATGATTTTTGAATTAAACAAATATCTTACCATAATTTTTAAGAGGCGCAAACATAATTAATCTTCCATTAAAGTATTGTATTCAGCAAAAGCAAATTCTTTTAATGCAGGAAAAAATTGTTGATAGCAATTATATAAGAAGTCATAGTTTACTGTAAAGCGGTGAAACACGTCGGCATTCCTTTTAAGATACTTTGCTCTTTTGAAAATACCGCCAAAACTATTTTCAATGCCTTGAGTAAACCGGTAATTAAGCAGCCAGTTTTGATTGCTCATGAATGGAAGCATAGTATTGAATTTTTCAGGCAACAAAAATGTGTAGCTGTTTAAAACTTCATAAGTATTCTCAGCAAAACGTTCAAGTGCATTCATAGGAAATTCCTTTTCATCTGTTGCAAGAAAATGATCATACACAACATCTAAAAAAGCACCCGAATATAAACCAACAGCTGGTTTAAATACCTGTTTTGCAAGTTTGGTAACGGCATGTATATCAGTAAAAGCGTCAATGGCGCGGTGAAGAATAATGCCCTTTTGAATTGTTAGCGGAAAATTGAATTTTGTTTTTCCTTTTACAAAATCACTGATCATATTTCCAATAAGTATCTCATTATTTCCAAAAGATAAATATGCATGCGCGAGATAATTCATAACATGATCAACTTCGTTTTGAACAATACAAATGAGCCAAACTTAAAATGATACGTAGTTTAAACCATTCATCTGTAGCAATGTAATTTAACCTTGTTTTTACAAACTTTATCGTTTTATTAAGAATTATGCCAAACTCAATGTCAGCAAAGGTTTCAACGAATCAGAAAACTTTAAAAAACAGTACTCTTACCGCTCATATTAACCTACTACGAAGGTCTTCATATTTATCACAAATCTGTTGTCTTGCTTTATGTATGTAAATACTTTTGACTCATCAACAACAGAAAATTATCAACCACAAAAAATTAAGTTATGAAACAAACAATCAGTTCGCTCCTCCAAAAGATGACATCGTCTTTGAGCAAAAAATTATTCATTGCAGGTATTGCTGTTACGAGTATTACATCAAGCGCATTTGCTGGTGGAGAAGAAGCCAATGCAAAGGCCGTAAGCAATCTTAAAAGTGAATACAAGAATGCACAAAATGTGGAATGGAAAGTTACACCTGAGTACACCAAGGCTACTTTTACATGGAATGGTCAACATTGTGAAGTTTTTTACAATAATGACGGTGAAACTATTGCAGAAACACGGTTTATAAACATGAATAACCTGCCATTAAGAGCACAGCAATATATCAATAAGAAATATGCTGATTATAACCCAACTGCTGCATTCGAAGTAAACAGTGTGGAAAAAGGTCTTAATTATTATGTATCCATTACTAAAAACGATAAAAATCAATTATTGGAGGTTACTCCTAACGGAGACGTATCAATTTACAGGCCTTGATTAAAGATCCTCATCTATAAAACAAAAAAGTTCTGCATTAAAATGGAGAACTTTTTTGTTTATGCTCATAGTAAGTATTATTTAAATCGCTTTTTAAATCCTCCATTGCGATTATTACCGTTATTGCTTCTGTTATCATTTCTGTTGTCCCGACCGGTATTCCGGTTAGAACTTCTATTATCACGACTATCTCTGCTCCTCATATCTCTGCTGCGAGCCCCAAAGCTTTGTCTCCGTGAGCCGCTGCCGCGATATTCATCACGCTCATAATTACTCTGGGTGCGATGCTTAATGTAAGGCGTATTGCTGAACTCAAGTGCACCGCCGGTTATACTATCTAACTCATTGCGTATTGCATCGTCATGTACAAGCTCTTTATGCCAGTTGCTGTAAGCCAGTTTCATGTAATAAGCTATAGCATGGGCAAATCCATTTTTTTTATCCTGATCTTTTTCCTGAAGCGCCTTATTAATAACAAGCTCCAGATTTTTTCCAAGATGAGAATATTTTGGATAGCGCTTGGGATAAGGTAACGGTTCAGGTTTGGATTTGTAGGTAGCTTTTTCCGGTATAGGATAAGGACTTTCTACCTTTAGTTTGAAATCACTTACATAAAAAAGATGATCCCATAATTTATGCCTGAAATCCTCTACATTTCTAAGATGTGGGTTCAAAAAGCCCATTAATTCAATAACGGCCTGTGCCTGTTGTTGTCTTTTACTGGGGTCTTCGATTGTTAAAACGTATTCCACCATTTTTTGTATATGCCTTCCATATTCACGCATTACAAGGTGGTTCCTTGTTGTATTATATTCCATATAATTTGTAAAAAGCAAATGTAGCCAAAGGTTTTCGTTGTAAAAACAATTTTTATGAGCCGGGCACAACAAATATGTTAAGTTTTTTTACTAATGATTCGAATGATTTTTATGATATCAACTTTGTCTCATAGTATCTCCGTTGCCCCGCTGAAGCGCATTCTTTCATACAAATCAAAAATCAATTATCCCGAAAAAATCGCTTCATCTGCATGTCAATGGCATCATATAAAGCCGTTTGCAGTGTTGCATGTATTGGAGAAAATAACTATTGCTTGGCAATTTCCTACTGCCCTTAATCTATACCTTTGTTTTTACACTACGGCAATGCAGGATATAATAAAAGTAACTTCATTAACCAAGCAATTTGGAAGTTTAACCGCTGTTGATAATCTCTCTTTCAGTGTGCAGGAAGGCGATGTATATGGCTTTCTTGGGCAGAATGGTGCCGGTAAATCTACTACTATCCGTATGCTGCTTACATTGATTGCTCCAACTAATGGAAATATTGAATTGTTTGGATTGAATTTAAAATCACATAGAATTGAAATACTGAAACAAGTTGGCGCCATTATTGAAAAACCAGACTTGTACAAATATCTTTCAGCTTATGAAAATTTAAAACTGTTTGCAAAGCTTAGTGGAATAAAATATGCAGAGAGGAAGTTTATGCAACAGTTGGAAATGGTTGGTTTATCGGGCAGAGAACATGATAAAGTGAAAACTTTTTCGCAGGGAATGAAACAACGTTTGGGTATTGCCATATCGCTGGTACATAATCCTAAACTTATTATACTCGATGAACCTACTAACGGATTAGATCCACATGGAATAGCGGATATACGTAATCTCATTTTGCATTTAAGTCGTGAAATGAAGAAAACAATTTTTGTTTCCTCACATCTTTTAAATGAAATTGAACAGGTGGCAACCCGGATTTTGATCATAGACAAAGGAAAGAAAATTGTAGAAGGTTCGTCTGCTGAATTATTTGATCCTTCACAAACTATGGTTGAACTGGATACATTAAATAATCATGAGTGTTTACAATACCTGCGGGAAAGCAAATGGCATGAATATCTTCAGCAACAGCGGAGTCATACTATCCTGTTAAAAATGCACAGGAATCAATTACCACAATTACATAAGTGGCTTATAGAACGAAACATAGAATTAATTTCTTTACAACCACGACATACACTGGAAGATTTCTTTTTACAGGTAACATCAGGTAAACAATATGTGGAAGCTTTTACAGATTGAATTATATAAAATATTTCGCAGACCCCGCACCTATATTGCATTTGCTGCCATTACCGCATTAATTGGTGTAATTCAACTGGGATTAAAAATGGATGGCGAAGCTTATATAGATTTCCTGATGAGCAGCCTGAAAGAGACTTTTGAGTTTGATGGTAAAATCTTAAATGGCTATTTTGTTTGCTATGTAATACTCCAGCTTTTACTAATACATGTTCCACTATTGATTGCCTTAATTGCTGCTGATATGATTTCAGGTGAGGCTAATATGGGAACATTAAGATTAATGTTAACGAAACCTGTAAGTAAAGCACAGTTTATACTGGCTAAATTTTTTGCGGCAGGTATATACACTTTTATGCTTCTTTTATGGATTGCAGTACTTTCATTAGCGGCAAGTATTTTTCTTTTTGGAACAGATGATCTTTTGCTGCAAAAAACATTATATGTGGTGCAGATAGACCGGCATGACGTATTCTGGCGTTATATCGGCGCTTTCTGCTTTGCATTTTTATCAATGCTTACAGTTACTGCACTTGGGTTTTTTCTGTCAAACTTTGCAGAAAATTCAATAGGCCCCATCGTGGCTACCATGAGCATTATTATAGTGTTTACTATCTTAAGTACAATGACGATTCCTTTGTTTCAAAAAATACAACCTTATCTGTTTACTACACACATGGTGAACTGGAAAGAATTTTTTGATGAAAAAGTTGATGATCAAAATGTCGTAATAAAAGGTAGTATTCAAAATCCTCAAAAGATATTTAATTCTGCACTGATATTGCTTTTACATATTGTTGGTCTTGTTGGCGCAGCAATTTTTGTGTTTAAGAAAAAAGATGTGTTGAGTTAATAAGGTTAAGGGGAAAGATGAAAGGCATTTAAAAAAAGTATGTAATGAAAAAATTTTTTTTGCTTCTGTTCATAGCTCAAAGCTCAATGCTTATGGCCTTTTCACAGGATATGACTGAGCTTGTAAATAAAGTTAAAGCAAAGCTTGACCAGGTAAATGATTATGTGGCTGAAGGCACATTGAAAACAGATGTGAGTTTTATAAAAGCACCTTCAGGTAAAGTGAAAGTTTATTTTAAAAAGCCGGATAAATTCAGGTTAAAGAAAGAGGGAGGTATTTCCATTTTACCAAAAGGTGGTGTTAGTGTTAACATGAGTTCATTGGCAACGACAAACAATTTTGTGGCCCTTGCAGCAGGCGAATCAATTATTGATGGTGTAAAAGCAAAAATTGTAAAACTGCTTCCAACGGATGAAAACAGTGAAATTGTTTTGTCAACATTATACATCGATGAAGCTAACCAACTGGTGCGTAAAGCCATAACAACTACAAAAGAAAATGGCACTTATGAAATTGCTATGACATACGGTAAATACAGCGGCTATGGCTTACCCGATAAAGTAATGTTTAGTTTCAATGCAAAAGATTACAAATTGCCAAAAGGCGTTACACTTGAATTTGATGAAGGAGAAGAAAAATCTTCTGATGCTGATAAATTAAAAAATAAAAAAGGGAAAGTAGAGATTACATATACTTCTTATGTTATCAATAAAGGAATAGATGATAGTATATTTAAATAATAACAGGAATCACTGTGTTCAATTTCCGTTTATGTTGATTTTTAAAAAAAGTAAAAGAGTGCGACGCAACCAAAGCTTCATTTATGTTAATGCTGCCCGGCTCAAAAAATTCTCTACTTTATTCAAACGTACTGTAAAAATAAGGTGTTTTGGCTTCAAATTCCGCACTGCATGTATCGACCATTTTGTAAACGCGAATGATGCCCAGCGCTTTTCTTTTTTCATACACCTGTTCTTCCGTACAATTATATTTCATGATGCGGGCAATTTGCTCATCGCTAAAACCATGCAGTTTTGCTTCTTTCAAAACATCCGCAGGAAGCGTATCTAAAGAATAATGAGCTAACTCTTTTTCTATGCGGCATATTTCCTGTATCTGGTATATGAACCAACGATCAATGCCTGTTGCCTGTACAATTGTTTTAACGGTTACGCCTTGCATCAATGCATCTTTTATGCGAAAGATGCGGTCCCACTTTGGTGTTTTTATGTATTCAATCAGCTCTTCACTCTTCATTAAACTCTTGCCATAATAACCCAAACCAACAGCCTCATTCTCCAAACTCTGGCAAGCCTTCTGAATAGCTTCTGTAAAACTTCTGCCAATAGCCATTACTTCTCCCACACTCTTCATTTGTAAGCCAAGTGTATCATTGGCACCTTTGAATTTATCAAAATTCCAGCGTGGAACTTTTACAATTACATAATCGAGAGCGGGTTCAAAATAGGCTGACGTAGTTTTAGTGATTTGGTTTTTCAATTCATCCAATGTATAACCAATGGCAAGTTTCGCAGCAATTTTTGCGATAGGATAACCAGTTGCTTTTGATGCAAGTGCAGAAGAGCGGCTTACCCTTGGATTTATTTCTACTGCAATCAATTCTTCCGTCTCAGGATTTAATGCAAATTGTACATTACAACCACCGGCGAAATTGCCCAGAGAACGCATCATCAACATCGCTTTGTTGCGCATATCCTGAAAGGCCGTATCGCTCAAAGTCATGGCTGGTGCTATAGTTATTGAATCCCCTGTATGAATCCCCATTGGGTCCATATTTTCTACGGTGCAAATAATTACTACATTATCATTCTTATCGCGCAGTAATTCAAGTTCAAATTCTTTCCATCCCAATACAGCTTTTTCAACCAGCACTTCATGAATGGGAGAGGCTTGCAAACCTCTTTGTAATGCTTCATCCAATTCGTCTTTACTGTGTACAAAACTGCCTCCTGTTCCGCCTAATGTGAATGAAGGACGTATCACCAGAGGAAAACCAATTTGCTGCGCAAATTCTTTTCCTTCAAGAAAACTGTTAGCTACTTTACTTGGCGCCACTTTCACACCAATTCTCATCATCAGTTGCCTGAATTGTTCCCTGTCTTCTGCTGTGTCAATTGCTGCTATGTCTACACCAATCAATCGTACATTATATTTCTGCCAGATTCCCAGTTCATCTGCTTCCTTGCAAAGATTCAACGCTGTTTGTCCACCCATTGTTGGCAATATGGCATCTATTTCATTTTCGTCTAAAATTTTTTCAATACTTTCTACAGTTAATGGTAACAGGTATACTTTATCAGCCATCATTGGGTCAGTCATAATAGTGGCCGGATTGCTGTTGATTAGTATCACCTTAATACCTTCTTCGCGTAAACTGCGGGCCGCCTGCGATCCTGCATAATCAAATTCACAAGCCTGGCCAATAATGATAGGCCCTGAGCCGATAATAAGAACACTTTTAATAGAATTGTCTTTAGGCATGGTATAGATAAATTGCGCAAATGTAAGATGCAGCGTTAATTTTATTTGTTTAAATTTTAAAAGAGATCGCCAAAAACAAGCTTAGCAAGCATCTGTGGTTGTTACCGAATTTTCTTGTGAAGTTATTGTTTGATAAAAAAAATCAATTGATGAGAAAAATAGATGTTGCAAAAGTATCTTGAAAAAAAATCTTTGCTGTTTACTATTGCAGTCAATTTCAAAGCAAAAAAGTTAAATAAGAAAATAAATTGGCGAATTTGAAAAAAAAACTTGCAGAAGATTAATTAAGCATTAAATTTGTCTTGGTTTTTCATAGGATATTGGATTTTAAAACGGGGTTGGATATTTATCCTGGCCCCTTTTTTATTTTCTGAAATATTCATATACAAGTTTTGCTTTTGATTTTCCAGTGACCTTCACTAATTCTTCTTCGCTTGCCTGACTAATATTTTTTACTGATCTAAATGCCTGTAGTAATTGTGTCGCAGTATTTCTGCCAATACCTTTTATTTCTTCAAGTTCATTTTTGAATGTTCCTTTTGATCTCTTATTGCGATGAAAAGTAATTCCAAAACGATGTACTTCATCACGTATATATCTTATAAGTTTTAAGCTGTCACTGTTCATCGGTAATTTTACAGATTCTGCATCACCGGAGAAAAATATTTCTTCTTCATTTTTTGCGAGCCCCACTACCGTTATTTTTCCTTCCAAATCAAGTATTCGTATGCTTTCCATTGCAGCGCTAAGCTGCCCTTTACCGCCATCAATAATTATAAGCTGTGGCAAAGGTTGTTGCTCATCAATAAGGCGTTTATATCTTCTGCAAACTACTTCTTTCATTGTTGCAAAATCATTAATGCCTTCTACCGTTCTTACATTAAAATGCCTGTAATCTTTTTTACTGGGAGCGCCCTCTTTAAAACAAACCATTGCAGAAACCGGAAAGCTCCCCTGGAAATTAGAATTATCAAAGCATTCAATATGAACAGGCAATTGAGGAAGCTGAAGATCATTTTGCAAATGATACAACACCTGTTTCTTTTGCATATCTGATTTGCCTTCTAACTGAAGTGTTTTTTTCTTTTTTATTTCTGATTGAAAATAATCAACATTTTTTTGAGATAGCTCTAACAGCTTTTTCTTTTCTCCTCCTTTGGGCACAGTAACAGTGATATTTTCCTCCGGGTATTCTATTGCAAAAGGAACAATTATTTCGTTTGCAAGACTATTAAATGTTTCTCTCAAATTTAATACGGCGAATGATAAAACTTCTTCATCAGTTTCATCAAGTTTTGGCTGCAGCTCTACTGTATGTGTTTGTACAATAGTGCCGTTTTGCACCATCAGGTAATTTACATAAGCAATATCCTCGTCCTTTAAAATAGAGAAGACATCGAGGTTAGTAAGCTGTTTACTAACAATCACAGATTTAGCCTGGTAATTTTCGAGGTACTCCAATTTCTTCTTTAACTGTGCTGCTTTTTCAAATTCTAAATTTTCAGACAGCTCCGTCATGTGTTTTTTATAATACTGTAGTACAGGCGAAAGATTGCCTTTCAGCATCTGTCTTATTTGCACAAGTCCTTCTGCGTAATCTTGCTCAGTTTGTAAGCCTTCACATGGGCCCTTGCAATTGCCAAGATGATATTCAAGACATACTTTAAATTTATTCTTTTTGATATTTTGTTCAGTAAGCGGCAGCTTACAGGTACGCAATGGAATGAACTGGCGAATGAAGCTAATCAGTTCCCGCACTTTGCCTGCAGAAGTAAATGGCCCCAGATATTCTGAGCCATCGTTTATTTTTCTTCGTGTTAGAAATATGCGCGGAAAGGGTTCTTTTTTTATAACAATATAAGGATAGCTTTTATCATCTTTAAGATTAATATTGAAGCGTGGCTGAAATTGTTTAATAAGTGAATTTTCCAGTAAGAATGCATCCTGCTCAGAATTAACTATAGTAAATTCTACCTTGTTAATACGTGATACAAGTTCATGAGTTTTATAGCCGGTAAATGTTTTAGTAAAATATGAACTAATACGTTTTCGCAAATCCTTTGCTTTACCTACATATATTAATTCATTACGTAAGTCAAGGTATTTATAAATGCCCGGCTGATGTGGAATAGTAAATGCAATTTGCTGAAACTCGTTTGCTGTCATAATTCGCAGCAAAATTACTATAGTGCATCAAAATTAATTGTTATCATGCCATACTACTGAAATTTGCTGCATTGTTTCTTTTTTCTGTGGTAACTGAATGATGCGGTTTATAAGAAAGCTGTTATCATTCTTCCAGCTTAGCTTTTCAGTTATTGTGCTGTCTTCTTTTATATTAATCCTCGATATAAAAACTCTTTTTACAGTTTGGGTTGTTGTATCAAGCAATACATCAAGATTCTGAACAGGTAAGGATGAATTCACGCTCGTATAATTGAAAGTATAGCTGCCCGTTGTTTGGTCTTGAAAAATTGATTGCCTGTAAAATTTTTTTACAGATAGATCGGCGATATTATTCTCTAAAAATGTTTGTGCTATTTTATTAAACTGTTCAATGTTGATAGTAACAGAATCTTTTCTCTCTCTTATAATTGTAACCATATGGATGGATGGCATTGCACTGTCTACTTTTTTTATTTGAGAAAGAAAATAATCCTGCACCGGATAAAAAACCGTTGAATCAGCCGAGGGAAGTTTGTTGCTTTCGGATCTACTATTTTCCTTACAGGAGAATATAATTATTGTAATAAGAGAAACAAGGCACAACGAAGTTTTTTTGAAAATGTACATAAATCAAAATGCAAATAAGTTATCTCAATGCCGCATAAAAGTAACGCCAGGAAAGCTTATTTGTTTTATGGAAGAAATATGAAGTTTATTTTAATGATCTTACCAATCCTATCTTAATACCATAATCAACAAGATACTCTCTTATAGGATAAGAGTTCGTCATAGTTGGCAGAAGTTGGTAACGGATTTGCGGGCCGATTTGCCATCTGTATTTACCTGTATTGTAACCAAGATAAGTTTCAAAACTTGTATTGATATTCCAATTACGCATTAGCTGCGAACCGTCTGCATAATTTTTAAAATTAGAAGTAATAATGAATGGCTCTTTATCAAACGTATAAGTAGGTTGAATTGATGCAGCGATACCCCACGAAAATTTTCCATTAAAAGGTCTCCAGTCAATACCAATTGGTAAACTGATTTCATAATAACGGTTTTTTAAAACAATAGGTGAACTGCCTGCAATATTCCTAAACCCAGTAATTGTATTTAGTATATCACTTGAACTTCTGTTCACTAAAGCAATAGTTGCAGACTCAATGGGATGTACATAAGCATCTATATCATACTCACGCAAATTAAATTGCAACCCGGAGCGCAAAGCAAATTTTGAGTTTAGGTTATAACCTAATGAAGCACCAATTTCATACCCTGCGGCAGACCTGTGTCGTATAACACTATTTACATCAACTACATAATTTGCAGCAAATGGCAAAGCAGTAATATATGATTTCGATAATTTGCCCTGGGCATCATCCACAAGCCTTCTATAGCTTATAGAGGGTGTTAAGTAAAACTGAAAATCGAAATTTGATGAATTGCCATTAAACTTTATGAATGAAGACGAAGAATTATTTTTTGGTGAATTGTTTAAAATAAAATTGAAGCGGTCTTCTACATCATTCGATTCAGCATATTGGGCAGAGTTAACAAATGCAAGATTAAAATCAAAATGCTCCTTTGAAAAAGCTGTTGTATATGCATTTAAATTTCTTCTCATAAAAGGTACAGCAACTGATGTGGTATTATTTTGATTATACTCAGAAAAAGAAGCTTCGTCTTTGCTCGCCTGTAATATTTTATTATCAGGTACAATCAGGATTTGCTGATGAGCAAGGTCTGCAGGAGAATTAGCAATAATATCAGGTTGAGAATGCACTAAAGTCATTGAAACAGGAGATACCTGTACTTGTTTCGTTTGAACTGTTTCAATTGCTTTATCAATAGTTTGCTGTGTAATGTTTTCTACTGATAAATGATCAACATAATTTTTTTTGGGTTCCGTTATCGCATTTGATAATGTCTTTTCTGTATTCTTATTATCAGTTGTATTAGGTAAAACCGTTGCTAATTGTGTATGAGGTTTAAATAATACAGTGCCAATAACCAAAGCAGTAATGATTAAAACAGAAATAAGTGTAAGAGCAGGCCATTTCCGGTATCCATGAATTTCACTCTGTATATTTCTCCATACCTGGTCAGACGGATACATGCGATGCTGGTCAGTTTTTTCCTTTAGATATTTCTCAAACTCATTATCGTAAAGCTGGTTCCTCATACTATCTTTCAATCCTGTTACAGTTAGTTAATTTTAGTTTTTTAAATCCCATTATTTTTTATAGCTCGCAAGTATTTTCAGTTCTTCTTCTGGTTTCTCAAGAATTTTTTTCTTTATCAGAATATTTTCCAACATTGTTTTTGCTCTTGTATACTGGCTTCTGCTGGTGCTTTCTTCAATTTCAAGCATTTCTGCAATTTCCTTATGGTTATACCCTTCAATTACATACAGGTTTAAAACTGTTCTGTAACCGACCGGCAAAAGACGTATACACTCTACAACCTGTTTTGCCTGCATCAATGAAGGGATTGTTTCTTCCTTTACCGCTAAAAACCCTGCATACGCCAGTTCAACATTTTCATTGAACTTTTTATACTTCTTTAAAAAATTAATGCTTGTATGTACAATTATTCTTCGAATCCATCCTTCAAAAGAACCTTTATTCTGAAAAGTGTGTATTTGGGTAAATATTTTTATAAATCCTTCCTGAAGCATATCTTCTGCATCTTCTCTGCTTTGAGCAAAGCGATAACACACAGACAACATTTTCGGGCTATAACGATTATATAGTTCCCTTTGTGCTGTGGAATCGTTTTGCAGGCAACCGGCCAATATAGCTTGTTCAGTCATTCCAGGTAAGTTAGTATTACCCATAAATATAGACAATTTTTTTGTTACAATGCTGCTTAATGTAAACCTGGAAAAAATTTTTGTGTAGTGTAGAAGAATAACGACAGAAGTCCTTGAAAAAGTATATAGAATTGTCTTTTAAATATTTGTCTAATAGTTATGCCACTGGATTTTAAATGTGCTTCTTCTATATGAAATAGCAGTTACGATTTGTTTATTTCTATCTCTGTAAAACTATAAAGGTCATAGAAAATATAAGTCAGCGAAAATATTTTGCTCAATCGCAGAATGTAGAAATAATGCGGGAAAGAGGCTCTTTTTCAAAAGCCTGTTTCATCTCTTCCACAAATATATCGTCCCAATATTATATTCTGCTAAATCCTGTTAGCAGCGGCGTTCGGAAATTATTTTCAATCATTTCTTTTATAGAAAGTAATATGCTAAAAGTATAACCATTTGTTGCCTGTTCACATTTTGAGACCGTATCATTGTTCTTATTTTTCCAAGTTAATTATTTACTTATTTATATCTTCAACATACATCGCATTAAATACTTAAAAATAGCAGATGAATCAAAAGCAAAAACTTTCTCTCTTTGATCTTACAATGATCGTTGTGGGACTTGTAATTGGTATGGGCATCTTCAGAACAGCGGCCACATCCGCAAAGTTTGCTTTAAACCCCACAGTTTATTTTACTGCATGGGTTGCAGGTGGTTTAATTGCTTTATGTGGCGCATTAACTTATGCAGAGATTGGAAGCCGCTATCCTGTTACGGGCGGCTATTACCGTATCTTTTCTTATGCGTATCATCCATCCATTGCTTTTTCCATTAACTGTATTATTCTTATTTCAAACGCTGCATCATTAAGTGGTGTTGCATTGATTGGTGCCGGGTATATCAGCCAGGTTTTTTTTAATGAACCTGCAACTGATGTTACAAAAGCACTGATTGCAACATCTGCTATTATTATTTTTTATGGTGTGAATTTGATGGGATTAAAGATGAGCGCCAAAACACAAAATGTTTTAATGATTATCAAAATCAGTATGATAGTAATGCTGATATCTGCTTTATTTTTCCCTTCTATTCATACAGCATCGACTTCTTCAACCAATCAATCAATCAACCAGTCAACCAGTTTCTTGCAATGGCTACAGTCTTTCGGAGCAAGCCTGATAGCAGTTTCCTTTACCTATGGCGGTTACCAACAAACAATCAACTTTGGTAGCGAAGTGGATAAGCCTTCAAAAAATATTCCACGGGGAATTTTTATGGGGATAACCATCATCATCTGTTTATACCTTCTCGTAAATCTTTCTTACTTTACTGTAATTGGTTTTACTCAACTGCAGAATACAAGAGAGATTGCATCTATTGTTGCCGGTAAAATGTTTGGACAGGCAGGCGCCACAGCATTTTCAGCTCTGTTATTTTTATCAGTGTTGGCTTATGTAAATGTATTACTGATGAGTAACCCGAGAGTTATGTTTGCCATGAGTGAAGATGGTGTGTTGCCTGGAATCTTTCAAAAGAAGTCATCGAAAAAGGATGTGCTGGTGATTTCATTAACTGCATTTGCTCTTATTTGTATTATAACATTGGTTTTTGCGCAAACATTTGAAACGATACTCAACTTTACCATCTTTCTTGATTCATTTGGTATGGCTGCTTCTGCTGCCAGTATTTTTTGGTTACGTAAAAAAACAAAACATTTAAAAAGCACCGATATTTATAGTATGAAGTTATATCCTCTGCAACCAATAATTTTTATTTGTGCTTATATTTTCGTAGCGATAAGCATTGCTATTCAAACCCCTAGTATTGCGCTTACAGGAATTGCGGTTTTAGCTGTATTTATGCTGATTTATTTTGTTACCAGAAAGCAGAATAAAGATCAGAATGTAAAAGTGAGTGACACAACAAAAGCCAAATAGTATTACTGTAGTTTGTCCCAAAAAATTATTGCAATACTTTCTCGATCGCTTTTGCTTTAAGCAGGCATTCTTCATATTCCTGTTCTGCATCGCTGTAAAATGTAACGCCGCTGCCAACCTGGTAACTTAAATATTTTTTTGCCGCATTATACATGATGCTTCTGATAACCACATTAAAGTCAAAATCTTTTTCCGGCGTTACATAACCAACAGCACCGGAAAAAATTCCACGTTTTGTTTGCTCATATTGTTCAATCAATTCCATAACTCTTTTTTTTGGCGCACCTGTCATGGAGCCCATAGGAAATGTGGCTTTAAGAATTTCAGCAAGACCAACATTATCTTTCAGCTCTCCTTCAATGGTAGATATCATTTGATGCACCTGCGGAAAAGTATATATGCCAAACAGCTCCTCTGCATGTACAGAACCTTTCCTGCATATTTTGCTGAGATCATTTCTTACAAGATCGACAACCATTACATTTTCACTGCGGTCCTTACTGCTTTCCTGCAAATTCATTTTATAATTTTCATCAGCATGCTTATCTGCATTATTTCTTTGTATGGTGCCTTTCACAGGCTGTGAAATAATTGTGTTGCCATGTTTTTTAATGTATCGTTCCGGGCTTGCACAAAACAAATATTTATCGTTGCATTTATAGTAACATGAAAATGGATTGGGAGAAATATTTATAAGATGCTGATAAACGCTTAACGGATTAATCATTGTATGCTCTGCAAAAAATTCCATACAAAAATTTATTTCATAACAATCGCCTCTTAAAATATGATGCTTCAGCAATTGAACAGTGTATAAATATTCTTCCTTACTTATTTGTGCCTGGATAGAAATATTTGCGGAAAATTGCCGCATATTATTTATTGGTGCAGATTGGATAGCTTTAAATATAACCAATGGTTCATCCTGTAAGCATGAAACAGTAACAACAGATTCATTTGCCTGTATAACAACTCGTGGCTGAAATAAAAAAATATCGGGAAACTTAATATTGTCTTTGTTGAGTGAAACAAGGTCTTCTATTTCATTTTTAAGATCATAGTTTACATGACCGAATATCCAGTCACTTTGCGTCTCATAAAAATGATGTAAGGAATCAAGAATATTTTTATCAGGAGAAAAAACATTAACAGCATCGGCTGCAAGCAGCCATTCATAAGAATGATGTTTACTGGTGTATTGGTTATTATCCAAAAAACAGCAGATGCTGAACTGGTTAGCCCAATTCAACATCTGTTGTTTAAAAATTTCACTGTGGGCTACAGAAAAATTTTCTGTGTTTCGTTGCACAATTATGAGCAGAGGTTAAAAGTCATCATCTTCCTCTTCATCAAACCCTGAATCATTGAAGAGATCAAATTCCTTGAAGTCCTCATCCAGTGCAAAATCATCTTCGGCGGCGGCTTTTTTACCTCCGGCGGGAGCACTCTTCTTTCCTCTTGACTTTGGAATATCAAATTCTTCAAAGTCAGGATCCCAGCTATCCTCTTCTTCGGGCTTTTCCCATTCGTCCACTTCATCAATATCGGTATCGTCATCATCGTCGTCATCGTCATCTTTTCGTTTTGCAGAGGAAGCGTTGGATGATTTTGCTGCCGATGATGTTATTTTCTTATTATCATCTTCATCAAAGTCATCGTCATCGTCATCTTCCTCTTGTTTTTTTGGTTTAGAAGAAGGCTTTTCAACACTTTTCTTGTTTGCGGCAGGCGTTTTGCGGCCGCTACTCTTATTATCTTTATCGGATTTTGTTGCCATATACATTTAGGATTACACCGTAAAATTTCAACGAGTTTTTTAAACAGCAAAAAAAATTTTTGTTCTAATTAAATTCTATACAGAATAAAGAATTTTTTCAGGAATTTAAGCAAGTTTTAAAGAATTTGTTGTATATAGGTTGCAACAAACTGTTTGCATAAAATCTTTTTTTAATTTAAGACGCAACTTTAAAGTTAAGAACATAACACCAGAATAATATTTTATACTATTAAATATTATTTCGCGTTTCCCGCAAAGTTTTGGAATTAAAGAGTCGCTAACGCAGAAGAGTTCAATAATTACTCCACGCTCTGATCAGGAAAATTAATTGTAAATAAACAACTTGTTATAAACTAATAATTTGTTCTCTGCCGGGCCCGTTAGAGACATATTTAACAGGAGCTCCGACGTATTCATTAATGAATTTGATATAAGCTGACATATCAGGAGGCAATAACGATGCTTCTTTAATTTTGGTGCTGTCCGTATTCCAGCCTGCGAAACATTTATACACGGGTTCAATTGCAACTCTCATCATTTGAAAAGGCACTTCAGCTTTTTCTTCGCCATTTATTTTATATGCAGTGCATAATTTTAATTCCTCAAATGCATCCAGTACATCTGCTTTCGTCATAATAACTTTTGTAACTCCATTGAGTATGCAAGTATATTTCAAGGCAACCAAATCAACCCATCCACAACGACGGGGACGTCCGGTTGTTGCACCAAATTCATTGCCTGCTTTTCTCAGTTGTTCTCCAACAGCATTGTCCAATTCCGTTGGAAACGGGCCGCCACCTACACGTGTGCAATATGCCTTGGTAACACCCAATACCTGGTTAATTTTTTGCGGTGCAACGCCAAGTCCCGTACATACTCCTGCTGAAATAGTATTTGAAGAAGTTACAAATGGAAATGTACCAAAATCAATATCGAGCATACTGCCTTGTGCACCTTCTGCCAATACTTTTTTGCCTTCTCTTATTTTGTTGTTGATAAAATATTCGCCGTTCACAATATTTAATGTGCGCAGAAATTCTATGGCTTCAAAAAAATCCTCCTCCCACGAAGAAATTTCTTCAATGAAATGAAAATTATCGAGCAGTTTTTGGTGCTTGAGACGAAGCTTAATATAATTGGTAACAAAACTTTTATCAAGCAAATCGCCTACTCGCAAAGCATTGCGGCCTGTTTTATCCATATAGGCAGGGCCAATGCCTTTTAATGTAGAACCAATCTTACTATCCCCTTTTTGTAATTCAGAGGCTTTGTCCAATGCACGATGCGTGGGAATGATAAGATTGGTGCGTTGAGCAATAAAAAGATTTTTTTTCACGTCAATACCAAATGAAGCTACAGTATCACATTCTCTTTTTAGTGTAACAGGATCAAGCACAACACCGTTGCCAATAATATTTATCTTATCCTGATGAAAAATGCCGGAAGGTATTTGATGCAGTACTATTTTTTTGTCTTCAACATAAAGCGTATGACCAGCATTTGGGCCGCCCTGGAAGCGGGCAATGATATCATATTGCGGTGCGAAATAATCAACAATTTTTCCCTTGCCTTCATCGCCCCATTGCAAACCGAGAATAACATCAACCATGAAAAGTATTTATTGTTAAGCCGCAAAAATAACTTGCAGAATTGGTTTACTGTAATGAATTTTAATAAGATACATAAATGTGAATTTTTTTGCTTTGTTTCCATTCGGAACGGGTAATATTTTTTAGAAGCCCGGCTAAGTACTTCTATGAAGCTTCGGTTCCACTCAGGCGGGCTCTTGTACTTATCAATGATGAGTGATCAATGGTAACTGGTACTATATAAATTATTTCACTCATTAAGCTCCAATCAAAAATCCTTATCTTGAATTTTTAAACGGCTGCTTCATGGAAAAATTTATTCTTGCCTTCGACCAGGGAACTACCAGTTCAAGAGCTATTGTCTTTGATAAAAAAGGAAGTATAAAATCTGTTGCACAAAAAGAGTTCACACAAATATTTCCCAAACCCGGCTGGGTAGAGCATGATGCGAATGAAATATGGAGCACGCAATTAGGTGTAGCTGCGGAAGCCATTACACAGGCCGGATTAAGTGTAAAAGATATTGCTGCTATTGGTATTACTAATCAAAGAGAAACAACTGTGGTATGGGATAAGCAAACGGGTGCGCCTATTTACAATGCTATTGTTTGGCAGGATAGAAGAACAGCAATTTATTGCGATCAGTTAAAACAGCAGGGATACCTTCAACCCATTCAGCGCAAAACAGGTTTGATCATTGACGCGTATTTCTCAGCTACAAAATTGAAATGGATTTTAGATAATGTTTCAAATGCAAGAGATAAAGCAGCGAGAGGGGAATTATGTTTTGGCACTATTGATACATGGTTATTATGGAAGCTTACCAATGGTCTGGTTCATGTTACCGATGCAAGCAATGCTTCACGTACAATGTTGTATAATATTCATACATTAAATTGGGATGATGAACTGCTGCAACTACTGGATATACCTAAAAATATTTTGCCTGAAGTAAAAAGCAGCAGTGAAGTTTATGGTTACTCACAAAATATTTTAACGGCACAAAATATTCCAATCGCTGGCATTGCAGGAGATCAGCAGGCAGCATTATTCGGACAAATGTGCACACAACCCGGCATGGTGAAGAACACTTACGGCACCGGTTGTTTTATGCTGATGAATACAGGAGAGCAACCTGTAATTTCTAACAATAATTTATTAACCACTATTGCATGGCAGATAAATGGTAAAACACATTATGCACTCGAAGGGAGCGTGTTTATTGCCGGTGCTGTTGTGCAATGGCTTAGAGACGGCTTGCATTTAATACGCTCCTCAAACGAAATAGAAACATTGGCAAAAGAAGTAGAAGGAAGTGATGGCGTATATATTGTTCCTGCATTTGCGGGACTTGGGGCACCTTACTGGAATCAACATTCAAGAGGCACTATAGTTGGCATAACAAGAGGCACTACTGCTGCGCATTTTGCAATAGCCGCATTGGAAAGCATTGCTTATCAAACGATGGATGTAGTGAATGCAATGCAATCGGATGCAAATATTACAGTTAAGGAATTAAGAGTTGATGGTGGCGCAACGGCAAATAATTTTTTAATGCAATTTCAAAGTGATATTTTGAATACAAAAGTTATCCGGCCAACTATCACTGAAACAACTGCTTTAGGCGCTGCATATCTTGCTGGTCTTGCTGTTGGATATTGGAATGATATGGAAGAGATACAGCAGCAATGGCAGATAGACAAAATTTTTGAACCACTGATAAATGATGAAGACCGAAAACATTTGGCAGGAGATTGGCGAAGAGCAATTCGTGCTGCGCAGTTTTGGGCCAATGATCAATAACACATAAAGGCCTTTCGTTTGAACTTAAAGAAATTATTTTTTT